>Ga0310696_10000177_pt1 | contig 111258 bp, 109 predicted proteins | sample AusTroGonzalo_MG_4_FD_203885 | JGI IMG/M metagenome (GOLD analysis project Ga0310696, IMG submission 203885) | Bovine rumen microbial communities from tropical cattle in Woodstock, Queensland, Australia - Gonzalo_02 (v2) (version 2) | ecosystem: Host-associated > Mammals > Digestive system >...
TGGCACCTCGATGTCGACTCATCGCATCCTGGGGCTGGAGCAGGTCCCAAGGGTATGGCTGTTCGCCATTTAAAGCGGTACGTGAGTTGGGTTAATAACGTCGTGAGACAGTTAGGTCCCTATCTACCGTGGGCGTTGGATATTTGAGTGAACTTGACCTTAGTACGAGAGGACCGGGTCGAACGAACCTCTGGTGTACCTGTTGTCGCGCCAGCGGCACCGCAGGGTAGCTATGTCCGGAACAGATAACCGCTGAAAGCATCTAAGCGGGAAGCTGGTCACAAGATAAGATATCCCCATTAGTTCAGTTCTAGACTAGGACATTGATAGGCTGTGTGTGTAAGCCCTGTGAGGGGTTTAGCTTAACAGTACTAATCGAACGATTGACTTTTTATCTTATCGTTTGTTTATTCGAACGATAATTATGCTTGAAGAGATTGTTGATTTATAAAGTTTACGATGTGCTGGATTTAATTCTGGTGATTATAGAGCGGAAGTCACCCTCTGTTCCATCCCGAACCAGACAGGGAAACTCCGTATCGCCGATGGTACTTTGGCTTAAGCCACGGAAGAGTAGGTCGTCGCCAGAATTAAGTCCAGATGGACATAAAAACCGAAATTTACCGCCGATTTTTCGGCGGTTTTTTGTTTGATTTTCTGGTTGACAATACTGTATTTAATAGCAGGTCTCAAAGGCGGTGGGGCACGTATAGTGTTGCAAAATATGACATACAGCTTGAATAAGGCTGAATCTTTATTTGGAAAACTACATTATCTGGAATATATCATACCAAATTTCTAAAACACACATAAAGCCGGGATTAATCCTATGTTTGAAAAACAATCGAAGATGTTGTGCAAAAGACTTTATAATTTTGTGTTTTAATTGAAAAATTTACATTTTTTGATAGAATGTACTGTATGAAACAAAATACAGAATCTGTTATCCAAGAAATATTGAATTATATGAATGATGAAATATTTCGCAAAGCTATTGGCCCACGGAATCGCCGGGAATATATGAAACTGGTTGGAGCGCACGGCAGAGATTGGCATTTTGGGTTGAGCGCTAAACAAATCATAAAAGACAAAATCCCAGCAAATGTTATTGGGTGCACAGGTCGCGCGAAATTATTTTACGAATTAGCGCAACATAATGGTATCAAGGCTTTTGTCGTATGTACTGCAAAATACGATGATTGGCAAGATGTTCGTGATGGTAACGATAAAACAATAAACGGTCATCAAATCAACGCGGTTAAAATCAATGGAAAATGGTGCGTGTTTGATGCTGGACGTAAAAAATTGCAATATATAGATACAGACTTAACCCCAGGCAGTTTGATTGATGCGATGAGCAGCGGAAATAAAGATTATATGGTTACGGCGATTTTGCCAGGTGCCGAATTTAAAAAGGTAAATACATACGGAAAATTGCGCAATTTGTATACCAGTGGTAATATGAATGATCCTAACTTTACAATTGTGCCAATTACAGAGAAAACCACACCAGCATCATTTTTTAGAAATGCTGCAAATAAACTACGTAATAAAATCATACAACGAATAAAACTATTATCTAATACTGGCGCAAAAAAGGCATAAACATCAAAAGTTTTCGATTGACCTTGCATAGTATTATATAAAATTTTATAAAAACACTTGACAATATTATTTTTAGTGTTATATTACCTCCGTACAAACAAAAAGGATAATAAATATGGCAAGATGGGATGAAAATTTTGATAACATTTTAATTGTGATGCCGATATTGGCTTTGGTGGTTGGTTTACCAGCGTACCTGCTGGATAGGCGCCAACACATGAAAGAAAATCGTCATAATAAAGAAGTAGAGGAGGTTGCTTGTGTTCAACAAGAAAAAACAGACTCTATAATCGATACAGACAGTACTGTTATGTATAATGGTGAAAAATGTGCAGATACACTTACAACAAGAATAGAATGTGTTAAATCTGTTGTAAATAACCATTGTTTGCAAAATTTGCAACAAAAGTAATTTTTGTTAGTTTAATTTAAATTAAAACCGCCCAAATGGGCGGTTTTTTGCAACGCCACCAACACTTGGGTTATCGGGGTGTTGCCGGTCTTGTGACCCCCGAACCCTAAGCAAGACTTTTGGGTCGGCTGTGTTGTCACTAGACATCTGTATTATGGATCGTTTTTAGTTTGTTTGCCATAGGGACGTTTTCTTGTGTGTTTTTGGCGGTTTTTAGTGATTTTTTGCACAATCAAGCACTTGACAATATATTATTTTGTGTTATATTTATGCATGATTATCAGGATTGCGAGATAATGAAACATAACAAGAGATTTTTACTGTTAATTATTGCGGGCTTTATTATGTCATGTAATAAAGGCGATGTTGATCATAACAAATATTTAATTGAAAAAACAGACAAGTTACGCAAGGAAATTAATGATAACAAAACAGAATTGTATCAAATTCCGTCACAAATTAATAAACAAGAACAAGACAGTATAGCGAATTTTAATAAAACTGATACGATTGCGTTGTCTTTACAAGAAAAACAGCAAAGAAAACAATATTTGCAAATCAAAATTACTGCAATCGCTGAACAATCATGGCGTGAATATTGGAATGAAAATTTTCCAAAATACAAAGATTATATAAATTCACATTTGTCATACCAAGATATCCAAAATTTATCAAAATATGTAAATGTTGCACACTTTACACTCAGTTGCGACATAGATACCAATTATTATAAATCTTTGGATGATATTTTATATGGACCATATTGGCGTGAATTCGCAGATTTTGCGGATTCAACAGATTCCAGATTAATTAAAAAATACAAAAAAGTGCGTACAGATGCGGAAAACAAATATCCATATATATTTTCTAAATGCGTGTTTTATGATGGTAAAAAAATAACAAAGTATGAAGAAACACCAAAAAAGACAAATATTGTATTTACGGAATCTATCAATATTGGTCGTGACATTTTGCGTGAACAATCACCGTGCCCAGACACAAATATGTATGAATTTAATCGGTTGCGTAATGTGTCTAAAATATTCACTGCGGATATACATTTTTTGCTGGAAACAGTATTTATTCATGATATTTTCAACGAAGACAGTGAATACATTGATTTACAATCATCGTTATTTGCCCCACATTATGAAGAGTTATCACAATATGTTAACGAGATTATATCGTTAAACTTTGAAATATCCAGGTTGACCACCCGCCACGACAGCGATGTTCAACACATCAAAAACCATTTCCAGGATACAAAAAGACAACAAGAATTATCTAAAATGGAAGAAATCAAAGTTTTGCAACAAAAATTAGAAAATATGTCCATTGAACAAAGTCATTAATTTTCGTGTTTTTTATTGCAAAGTCAAAAATCTATTCTATAATGTTCCTGATAAACGGGAGAATGTGCAACAAAAGGATATAAAATGACATCGTCCCGACAAGATTTAAAATCACTTATCCCCCAGGATGAAAATACCAGAACTTCAGTTTGTCCGTTTCAACAATTAGTGACACAATCTGCTTTTTATAAATCTCAATTTTATAATTTACATTGCCGTTTTACACCTTGTAATGGTAATGTAGCCGCACATTGTACAGATTGTTGGAAATTACTAGAAGGCGAAACTGATGGACGTGAAATAAAACCAAAATCATACACAATTGATAATAATTCTAATGAATGTCCATATATGTTTTATGCACAATTAAGTGGTTATGCTTCAAAAACTGGCTGTGTTTCCGAGGAACAAAACAAGAAAATGTTTGAAAATGATATTGGAGCATACATGGGTAATATATGTGATTGTGGTGGCGATATTCGTATGTGTGACAGATTCTTTGATTTAGAAAAAGAAGGCCCCAGTGCATGCTGGAACAAATTATTTGCTTCAAAAGGCATCATTAGATAAAAGGATAAAAATATGAAAAAAATAATTTTGCTTTCTCTTGTTTTTGGTTTAATTTCCAGTTCTGCTTATGCAACATATTATAAAACAAATACATCTAATTGCAGTGAAGCCGCTATGTTGGCTGAATTAGATCGCGCCACGGCTTTGCATCGTGCTGTCATTACAGATGTAAAATGTGGATATAATTTGGCAAAACGTCCAGAAAAACCAAGAATGGCACCAAAACCATTTCCAAAACACAAAGTGGCTGCTAAAAAATTTGTGCCACGCGATGTGCATCCTGTAACACCTGTGATTGTACAAGTTCCAACTGTAACAGTTGTTACTGTAACTGAAACAGAAAGTTGCACTTGCTGTGGTTGTTAATTAGCTGGAAAGATACAATGATAAAAAAACAAAAAATACAAGGTTGCTGGAATAAATGTAAGCCGGTGATGTGTGGTGTTGGTATCGCTACGTTTTTCATTGGTGGATGTATGTTTATTGTGTCCGAGTTTAATAATTTTGTAGAAAGTGAACATCAACGTGTCAGAAAAGAAATGCGCCAAGAAATAGAAAGGGCTCTGGCTGAAAAACAAAATGTTATTGATGCAATTACGTACGATAGTATACAAAAAACAAAATAACAAAAAACACCGGTAAATGCCGGTGTTTTTTTGAATAAAAGGAGTGCAAAACTTAAATTACAAAAAGCATCAAAAAATGCCGGTAAATACCGGTGACAGAAACATCAAAATAAAACAAAAATTTTGTAAAAAAATTACTTGCAAAATGCCGGGTTGGAATGCATAATCTTTTAGCAAAATTTAATCAACTTTAAAGGAGTAACCATGAGTCAAAAATGGGTTTATACTTTCGGAAATGGTAATGCCGAAGGTCGTGCCGATATGCGCAATTTGCTGGGTGGCAAGGGTGCAAATTTGGCTGAAATGAACTTGGTTGGTTTACCTGTGCCTGCGGGCTTTACAGTAACGACCGAGGTTTGCACATATTATTATGAAAATAACCAGACATATCCATCTGATTTGATGGATCAGGTAAAGGCCGGTATTGCACATATCGAAAGCATTATGGGTAAAAAATTTGCAGATATGGAAAATCCATTATTGGTATCTGTGCGTTCTGGGGCACGTGTTTCTATGCCTGGTATGATGGATACAGTTTTGAATTTGGGTTTGAATGATGAAACAGTAAAGGCTTTGGCAAAACATTCCGGTAATGAAAGATTTGCATATGATTCATATCGTCGTTTCATTATGATGTTCAGTGACGTTGTGTTGGGCGCTGATATTAATTTGTTCGAACACAAATTAGAAGAAATGAAAGAATCCAAAGGTTACAAAGTCGATACAGAATTGACCGCCGATGATTTGAAAGAATTGGTTGAACAATTTAAAACAATCGGTAATGAAATTGGCAAAGTATTTCCTCAGGATCCATGGGAACAATTGAAGTTAGGTATTGGCGCTGTGTTTGGTTCATGGATGTCCAAAAAGGCAATCACATATCGTAAATTGAATAACATCCCTGGCGATTGGGGAACCGCTGTGAATGTCCAAGCAATGGTATTTGGAAATTCTGGTGATGATTCTGCAACTGGTGTGTGTTTCTCACGTGATCCTGCAACCGGTGAAAACAAATACTATGGTGAATACTTGATTAATGCCCAAGGTGAAGACGTGGTGGCTGGTATTCGTACTCCACAACCAATGAGCCGTGATGATTCCGGTCGTGTGTCCTTGGAAGAAGCAATGCCAAATGTTTATAAAGAATTGTGCGATGTTCGTGAAAAATTGGAAAAGCATTACAAAGATATGCAAGATATGGAATTCACAATCGAACATGGAAAACTTTGGATGTTACAATGCCGTAATGGTAAACGTACTGCGGCCGCTGCTGTTCGTATGGCTGTGGAAATGGTGAACGAAGGTCTGCTTACCAAAGAAGAAGCAATTTTGCGCGTTGGTGCTGATCAATTAAATCACTTGTTGCACCCAATGTTGGATCCAAAAGCAACCAAGAAAGTAATTGCTAATGGTTTGCCAGCATCCCCAGGTGCCGCAGTTGGTCAGGCTGTATTTAATGCCGAAGATGCTGAAAAATGGGCAGCCGAAGGTAAAAAGGTTATGTTAATCCGTTTGGAAACATCACCCGAAGACATTGCTGGTATGAATGCCGCCCAAGGTGTGATTACTGCACGTGGTGGTATGACATCACACGCAGCGGTGGTTGCACGTGGTATGGGAACACCATGCGTGTCTGGATCCACAGATATCAAAATTGATTATGCGTCCAAGACGATGACTTGTGCATCTGGTGTTGTTATCCACGAAGGCGATTGGGTATCTATCGATGGTGCACGTGGTGAAATTATCGAAGGTGCCGTTCCAACAGTATCTGCATCATTGACCGGTAATTTTGGAACATTGATGCAATGGGTTGATGAAATCAAAGATTTGAAAGTCAAAGCAAATGCTGAAACACCAAAAGATGCAAAACAAGCACGTGATTTTGGTGCCCAAGGTATCGGTTTGGCACGTACAGAACATATGTTCTTTGATCCATCCAGAATTCAAGATATGCGCGAAATGATTTTGGCTGATGACGAAGCCGGTCGTCGTGCTGCATTGGATAAATTATTGCCATATCAAAAGGCCGACTTTATTGAATTGTTCAAGATTATGGACGGTCTGCCAGTGACGGTTCGTTTGATTGATCCACCACTACATGAATTCTTGCCACACACTGAACCAGAAATGCAAGAATTGGCAAATCATATTGGAAAACCACTTGAATTTGTGAAAGCACGTAGCGAGGCTTTACGTGAATCAAATCCAATGTTGGGTCATCGTGGTTGCCGCTTGGCAATTACATATCCTGAAATCTGCGAAATGCAAACACGTGCAATTTTGTCTGCGGCTATCGAATGCAAAAAAGCAGGTGTCAAAGTATTCCCAGAAATCGAGGTTCCTCTGGTTGGTTCGAAAAAAGAAGTTGATATCGTTAAATCTGTTATCGATGCAACGGCATCCGCATTGTTTGCTGAAATCGGGGACAGTGTTGATTACACGGTTGGTTCCATGATTGAATTACCACGTGCCGCAGTTTTGGCTGACGAAATTGCAGAAAGTTGTGAATTCTTTGAATTTGGAACAAACGATTTAACCCAGACAACATTGGGAATGTCTCGTGATGATACAGGTAAAATCTTGGATGAATATCGTGCACGTGGTGTTTATGTTGCCGATCCATTTGCATCTGTGGATCAATTAGGTGTTGGCCTGTTGATTAAAGATGCTGTGGCCAAAGCACGTAAAACCAAGGGTGATAAAATCCACCTGGGGGTTTGCGGTGAACATGGTGGCGATCCTGCATCTATTGAATTCTTCCATCAATGTGGATTTGATTCAGTATCATGCAGTCCGTTCCGTGTGCCAATTGCGAGATTGGCGGCGGCCCAGGCAGCGGTCAAATTCCCACGCAAAAAATAATTTTTTGCACAAGAAAATAAAAAACTCTCACAAATGTGAGAGTTTTTTGTTATAATATAATTCGCAACAAGAAAGGAATTTTATCATGGCGAACAAAAAAGCCCAAATGTTACCAACATCACTTTGGAAATTTTATTTACAATACGGTATCAAAGATTACAAATTTTTATTGATTTGTTGGATGATTGCGATATTGGTTTCAATGGCGGATGGCGTGTTGCAACCAACTTTTCAACGTTTGATTGTTGCATTGTTTGAAAATCCTGTGCCTGACGGTGTTTCTTTTATTCAATACGCATTGCCGACAATAATTTTTATAACCATATTGGATATGATTATGACGGGTTCTATGTTGGTTCGTGATACAATTTCATCACACTTGTGGCCACGTGTAGCAAACCGAATATCAGAAGCACTTACGATATATACCCATCAACAATCTATGAACTTTTGGACAAGTAAAATGTCTGGTTCAATCAGTGCCCAAATAACTTACATTGTGAATGGAATACAAAAAGGATTAAACGAGTTATGGTGGTGTGTTGCACGTATGGGGGTTATTATTGTGAACGGCTCTTTGTTATTTATGATTAACACGTACGTTGCATATTTGTTTATAGTATCATTGGTTTTCAGGGTGTGGTATGCATGGCGTATGCGTAATCGTGTAAAAAAAGCCAGTGAGGAAGCATCCGCCGCAGGAAGTTCATTGCGTGGTAAATTGGTTGACAGTTTTTCAAATTATTCGATTGTAAAATCATTTGCTGGTGCCGAAAAAGAACGTAAAATTTTGGATAAACCAAGACAAAAAAATGTCAGTGCACAAATGTATTCACGTTATACAATACGGTTATTTTGGGCGTTCCCCGGATTTTTATGGGATTTGTTATTTGGTTTAACTATTTTATTCTGTTGTATTTTGTATCAACGCGGCCAGATAGCTGTTTCAGAAATAATATTTACAATATCTGTGTATTTCCATGTGATGGGTTCAATTGGAATGTTGATAAATAGATTTCCAGAAATCATAGATCAACTAGCATCGGCCAAGAAGGCGTATCGTGAATTAGTTGTGCCACTTGATATTGTTGATGCTGAAAAAGCAAAACCTTTGCGTGTCAAACACGGTGTCATTGAATTTCAAAATGTGTATTTCAAATACAAAAACAGAAACAAAAATGTTTTAAAAGATGTTTCTTTGACAATAAACTCTGGTGAACGTGTGGGGATTGTTGGATTGTCTGGGGCTGGTAAAACGACATTGGTAAATTTATTGATGCGTTTTTATGAACCAACACACGGCAATATTTTAATAGACGGTCAAAATATCCAAGATGTTAAACAAGATTCTTTGCGTGAAAATATTTCATATATTCCCCAAGAACCAACGATGTTTAACAGGACGATTGGTGAAAATATTGGATACGGAAAATCTGGTTCGTCCAAAGCAGATATAAGACGTGCGGCTAAATTTGCATCTGCGGATAAATTTATTATGGATACAGAAGACGGTTATGATTCTATGGTTGGGGATCGTGGCATCAAATTATCTGGTGGTCAACGTCAAAGGATCGCGATTGCGCGTGCATTTTTGAAAAATGCCCCAATCTTGATACTAGACGAGGCAACATCCGCCCTGGACAGTGAAACAGAAATTGCAATTCAGTCCGCGTTCGATAAATTGTCTGCGGGTCATACAACAATGGTCATCGCACACAGACTTTCAACACTGCGTAATATGGACAGGATTATTGTGTTGGATCGTGGTCGTGTTATTGAATCTGGCACACATACCGCATTGTTACGTAAAAAAGGGCTGTATTCGAAATTATGGAAAATGCAATCAGGCGGATTTTTGCAAGATGAATAAATTTTGATCCCGTGATTTATGGTGCAAAACGACATGGCGGTTAAAAATCTGTTGACCTGGTAAAGTAAAGTTTTTATGATATACGCATAGGAAACAATCTTTAACAAAAAGGAAGAAATATGAAAAAATTAGTTTTGGCAAGTTTAATTTGTGCAATGGGTGCAATGTCAACTGCAAACGCCAGTTGGTTGAGTGATATGTTCAAAAAAGATGCAGAACCCCAAACTTTGAGCGAGGCATGCAATTCTGATGATATCACTGCAATTTGTCCAGAAATTGCGCTGGGTAATCAAACATTGGCCGGTTGCTTGTCTGAAAATGTAAAATCTTTGTCCAGAAAATGTGCAAAATTTGTTAAAAAATCAATCAAGGAAAACAAAGATTTGGTGTTGGAAGAAAAAGATTCCGCAACAAATGCTGTGAATGAAAAAGTCGTCGATGTCAAGGCCGCGATTGCTGAAAGAAAGGCACAAAAAGAAGAAGCCAAGAAAGCTTTCAAAAATAAAAAAGCAGAAATGAAGGCAACTGCCAAGGCCGCAGGTCAAGAATTCAAAGACGCCGCCCAGGCTGTCAAAGAAAACGCGGTTGAAACAGGTAATTCTGTGAAATCGATTGTTACTGAATAATATATTCAGGTTTATATTTTTACACCCCGTCACATTTGTGATGGGGTGTATTTTATTGACCGAACTTTGTATTTTACTCTTTACACACTCGAACCAAAAATGTTATAATAACCATAAGTGAAGGTTTTAATATAAAAAAATGGCTGAAATATGCCGTTTCAGGAGAGCTCTATGAGAAAACAAAACATGACAGATGCATATAAAAATGCAATCGGGACGGTTTTTTTGCTGGCTGGTGCGTTCTTTATTTGTTCGACTTTGTTGTCGATGCGTACCGTGTTGGCTGATCCAATTGCGCCGACAACCGTGACATCCGGGGTGAGTCCCGCACGTGCGGCTGCGCGTAGCACAACAAACACACGTTCCACGGTGGCGCGTACAACGGCACCACGTACGACGTCTGTGTCACGTACAACGGCTACGGCTGACCGTAATGTTCGTACCCGCAGTGTGAGTGTGCGCAGTGTGAATAAAAATACTCAAAACACGTTGGGACGCAGTAACGCAAGCCGCAGTGTTGCATCGCGTACGGTTGAAAATAAAAATGTTTCAACCCGCAGTAACAGTGGTTCTCGGTCAACAAAACGTATTGTTGCACGTACTGCAACAACACCTTCACGTGTGAGTTTGGTTGGTACTGGAATTCGTGCCAGCACCAGCAGTGCAATTAATGTATCTTATTTGACCAGTAAGTTATACACGGGTAACTATTCAAACATTATTGATTCCACAACTGGTATGATTTCTGCCGAGGCATACAGTACATGTTTGGAAAGTTATTATACTTGTATGGATGAAATTTGCACGGCGCGCAGCGATACCAAGGGTCGCTGCTCTTGTGCGGGACGTGCCACGAACTTCCTGGATGCCGAGGCCGCACTGGAAAAAGCAAACGAAGAATTAATCAGTTTGTCCGGTCAATTGGCTTTGTTGATTTCCACCAAGGGTAAAGATGTGAGCGAGGCTTTCAAATTAACCGATGCTGAAAAGGTTATGAATTGCGTGTCTTGGAATGATATGAAAAACAAGTATGGTACAAACTCTGACGAGGCGCAAAATTGGTGCGCGGCACACGGTTTTTATGATGGGGCCGGGAATGGTGTTAACCCATGTGAGCAACCTAAGTATTGCGCAGATGATGGAATCGTTAAAGGATTTAAATTGAGTGATTTAAATGGTTCTTCATCTGATATTTTGGCATCTTTACAGGCATGGGCCGATGCCAAGGATTTGGCAAAACAATATACCGATACAAATACAAATACTTTGTTGAGTCAATATACAAATATTTCCAGTGTTGTAAACGGATTGACTGGTGTAACATCAACAACCGTTGAACAGGCTCAGGCTGAATTGGATAAATTGGCCAACAAATGGGGATATGAATTGTTTGAATATGCGCACAATAATGTTTGTGGTCGTGTGTTAGATACATGCTTTAACGGAATTTACGAAGCATGTGGTACCCCACCACCTGGTGCTGATTCTGCGGGTAATAAAATCGGTAAGTGTGCAAATGGTGCATCCACATCTTGCCCATATAATTACAACAGTGCAATATCTGTGAACAGCAAGGGTGATGTTGAATTAAATGAACGTGGTTCCACGGGCAGCACGACATCTACAACTGCAACATGTTTTGGATATACATCTACATCTGGGGATCCATATGCATCTTTGCGTGGGCCGGTTGCTGATGCACGTCGCAGCATTATGCAAAAATATCTGTTGGATGCGAATGCGGCATGTGATACATATGGCACTGCATTGAAAAACACCGCACAAAACATTAATTATCAAAAAATTGCTGCGGAACAGGCATTACGTCAAAAACGTTTGGATTTCTATAACGAAGAAGAACAAAAGATTGAAAGCGATGCAATTACAGCGGTCACAAACTTTAATGAATGTATCAGTGAAATTTGGGATTGTTATAACGAAAATGCTGATGCTGAAAACTGGTCAACAGCACGTATAAAAACATATTGTGCCCAGGTATCCAATGTTCCTCATTGTTATGAACCTATGATTTGTAATTTGGCAACAGTCCAATTCAAAAAGGTTATTGATGACAAAGATACAGATAATTGTAAATTCAGTGTGAACCGTGATGAAAACACATGTCGAAATGTGGTTACATTGAATGAAATTTTGTATGGCGCAGCCAGTGGGGTGGCAACAACAAATATAGATGCCATCCTTAACGGTTCGTACACGAAGAAATCTGCGGAAATCCGTGAAGCCTGCTTGTTAAAGGCATTAGGTTGTGGCGATCCTAACCCGGGTGATAACGATGATACCCAGGGCTGTTTGCGTAAATTTAAAAAGCCAGCTACAACAAGTGACTAAAAAATAATGCCCGGCTGAAAAGCCGGGTGTTTTTTAGCCCGAACAATCATATTTGCATAAATTTTTCGACAAAAACCTTGACATTTGATAAAAAAACGATATTATTTGCATAAAGTTTTCGACATTTACGTCAAAACAAAACAAGAACAAAAGGTTATAAAATGGGTAATTTTGCAATCTTTCAAACCGGCGGTAAACAATATCGTGTGCAGGCTGGCGATACTATCAAGGTTGAAAAAATCAATGCCGACAAAGATGTCGAATTTGATAAGGTCTTGATGGTTGGTGATAAAATCGGCAATCCATATGTTGATGGTGCACGTGTTATCGCAACGGTTGTTGAACAAAAACGTGACGATAAAGTTTTGGTGTTTAAAAAGAAACGCCGTCAAAATTATCGTCGTACCAAGGGTCATCGTCAATACCTGACCGTATTGAAGATCAAGGAAATCAAGGGATAGTCCCACCAAAGGAGTTAAATTATGGCACACAAGAAAGCTGGTACCTCTACTTCGAACGGACGTGACTCTGCGGGTCGCAGATTGGGCGTCAAGAAATCCGGTGGTGCACGTGTTATTCCTGGGAATATTATTATTCGCCAACGTGGCACAGCGGTCCATCCTGGATTGAATGTCGGTATGGGTAAAGACCACACATTGTTTGCAAAAATTGCGGGTATTGTGAAATTTAAACGCGGTTTACGTGATCGTAAAACTGTTTCCGTTATACCTGAAAGCGAAGCAAAATAAAAAAAGACGCCCAATCGGGCGTTTTTTTATTCATTACACTTTGCACTTTTATATGTTCCTAAAATATGATATAATTATGTATACGTATGAGGAACATTTTTTTATGTTTTTTGGCGGTGATTTTATTTTCACCCGATGTTTTGCAGGCATCCGGGGGTGGTCGTTCCATACAAAAAAATAATACAAATAATACTGAAAATATACGTGTTGCGACACCTGTACGCGCGGGTGCTGCGCGTTCATCATCGGTTGTAACAACACGTGCTGATAAATCTATGACGCGTAGTGGTGCGGATGTCGTATCACGTAATACAACCCGTGCCGAAGATTCTGGCACACGTAATGGTAATTTTACAAATGTTGTATCCAGATCGGGTAATACACACAATTCTGTGGCCGTTAATCCACGAAACAAATCTGGGCATACGGATGTTGTATCTCGTATTAAACACAATACAACAACTGAAACTGGGCGTGGTGAAAATATCGATCGTAATGTTGCTGGTCGTATGGCCGTAACGTCAAATAATAATAAAAAAGTTACCGCCCAAGAAATATCTGATGCCAAGGATGTTTTGGAACAAACCGCATCTTTGAATAAATCATGCCAAGAACAATATAACGAATGTATGGATCAATTCTGTGCAGTGGTTGATACCAATCAAAAACGGTGCAGTTGTTCTGCTAATTTATCGAAATATTCCAGTGTCCAAGATGCCGTAACCAAGGCAAACGATGAATTAAACCAGGTTGCACAACGTATCCGTTATGTTGGCCTGTCCGCAGATGAAATTCGCGCAATTATGACCGAGACCGAGGCCGAAGCAGAATTAAGCGGTAAAAAAGATACATCTGAAACACGCAGTATGTTGGCAAAAATAGAGGCTATGATCAAAGATCCAACAACATCCAGCTCATACGTGTCTGATAATGATTTTGATTTCTTGGATTTGGATCTAGATTTCTCTGATGAATCTGCCGATATATTCAGTTTGGACTTTTTAAACACAGAATCTGACACAATTTCCAGTAAACGTGGAACTGCATTGTATAATGCTGCAAAAAAACGTTGTAAAACAATTTTGAATAATTGTACAGATGTTGGTGCCACATCCAGTCAAATCACCGGAAATTATGATTTGGCAATTGATAAAGATTGCATTGCATATGAACAAGGTTTGAAAAAAATGAATCAAACATTGCAATCGAATGTGCGCAGTGCTGGACTGATGTTACAAAAAGCGCGTTTGGCGGTTTTACAAAATAAAAATCAATATGATCCCAAAGGTTGTATGGCTGCACTGGATTCATGTATGACCGATGAAATGGTATGCGGGTCTGGGTATACAAAATGTTTGGACCCAACCAAAAAGTATATTGATGAAAATGGTAAAGTTGTATTGGGCCAAGACGTAACCAATATCACCAAGTTCATGAGTGACTTTAATAACGGTATGGTTAATAACCTAAAATTGGCCACAGCAAATACAGCAAATATCAACGAAACTAATTGCAATACTTCGCCAAATAATGATGGTACATGCGTTATAAAACAATTGTTGGATAAAATAGGAACCGGAACAACGGTCAAAGATGGCGGATTATGCCGTGCTGTATTGGATAAATGTCAACAATATACATATACATCATCTGGGGACAAATATAATCCATATAACGATATTGTGGTAAATTATGTTCAACATGCAATGGTTAATATCAAGTCCGCACAACAACAAATTATTTCAGATTATGCATCCAGCTGTATGACGGATGTCGCGTCATGTTATAATCAACAGGTTACCCAGGTTAATTCTTGGTCATCGGTGGCATCTATATCCAGTATCAAAGGTGTTATGACCGGTGCGTGTCGTAATGTTGCATTGACTTGTGCATATGCTGTGTTTGCTAATATGTGCACAACTGGTGAAACAAATGCAATTAATTGGGTGCCCCAAGAAGAATATGGAACACAAAATCCTTCGTGCGCTGGACGTTGTGACATAGATCATCAAAGTACATGTATCGAAGGAATTTCGGAAATATTCTATCAATCATTGTTATGTCCGGATAATTCAACATATGTGCCATTGAGTTCTACACAATCATGTGGAACATCGTCTGCTGCGGGAACAAATCGTCAAATTGGCGGATGTGTTAATACACAATGCAGATGTAATATTGGATATACAGCTTGGAATGGTTCATGTGTCACCAGTTGCCAATCTGATGAAATTATGAATGGATATGGCAATTGTGAAAAGTGTGAAACGGGTATGGTGCCATCGGGTGGTGTTAATGGTAAAGAAAATAATCAATGTGTCAGCAGCAGCAATAGTGGCACCAACAGCGGCACCAGCACTGGTACCAGTACCAGTGGTAACGACACTAATGGCACAAATACTGGGAACAGTGGTGATTCACAACAGGTAACCGGCAGTGATGTCGTGGTATCACCCGACTCTGATCAAAATCTTGTAGAAGAACCATAAACTAATTACTTTGCTGTAATACTTTGCATAAACGCGTTATGATTATCTAATTCATCTTGGTGCGCTGGGAAATTGCGCTTTGGGAAATTTGCACCAATCTTTGGATGATTTAATAAAGCCTGGTGCTGTTTGGCTATTACATCATTTATATCTGGCGCTGGTGCGGTATTTTCTAACTCTACAAACACCTTGGCCAAAATTTCAGCGTCAATCAATGCGCCATGCGCATCGGCACGTGCGGTCAATGATACCCCAAACCACTTTGCCAAAGAGTCTAAAGTATATGCTTTTGGGCCAAATACACGATTACGTGCAATAACAATAGAATCCATTTGTTGTTCGCGCGAAATTTGTGGTAAGCCTAATTTTGCAAGTTCAAAATTTAAAAACGGAAAGTCAAAATCAAATCCATTATGTGCCACAATCGGGCTGTCGCGAACAAAATCTAGAAACTTTGGTGCAATATCACTCATTTTTGGTTTGTCTTCCAAAAACGCATTTGAAATTTTATGAACCATGTATGTTTCTGGGGGAATAATTTTTCCTTCGGGATTTATGTATTCGTGAAATGTGTTTTCTGTTAACACGCCGTCGACCAATTCCACAGCACCAATTTCAATACAGCGATCGCCCTTGGTCCATTCAAATCCCGTGGTTTCAATATCAAAACAAATAATACGTGCCATGTTTTCCCCTTAAAAAATCTAATTGAGATGCCTCTGTTTTTTGTATTATAATAAAGCCATGCAATTAAATCTAGAAAATCTTAATGATGAACAAATCAAAGCCGTAAAAAAAACTTCTGGGCCACTTTTGGTGTTGGCAGGGGCTGGAACCGGCAAAACCCGGGTATTAACGACCAGAATTGGTTATATTTTATCGCAAAATTTAGCGGCACCATGGCAAATTTTGGCGCTGACTTTTACAAACAAGGCCGCCAATGAAATGAAAAATCGTCTGGACATAATGGGCCAGGGGGAATTTTACGCGCGTGATATTTGGTGCGGTACATTTCATTCCATATGTTTGCGTATTCTGCGTTCTAATTATGCAGCATCTGGATTAAGACAGGATTTTTTGATTTATGGTGAAGATGACCAAAAATCTGTCATAAAAAAAGTTTTAAATGATTTAAATATCACAACAACAAAAAAGCCCGCAGAATACGTCGAAGAGTTTGCCAGAATAAAGGATCGTGGTTTGTCGCATGACGAACCTGCGGATAAAGTTTTTAACGCGTATAACCAAGAATTATCGCGTTTGGGCGCGGTTGATTTTGGTGATATTATTTTATTAACGTTGCGCTTGTTTAATAATAATCCTGAAATTTTGGCTAAATACCAAAACCAGTTCAAATATATTTTGGTTGATGAATTCCAAGATACAAACGCGGCCCAAATGCAATTGTTATCATTTTTAACACGCAACCAAGATTTACCAAATATATGTTGTGTTGGTGATGATGACCAATCTATATATTCTTGGCGTGGCGCGGAAATAAAAAATATTCTGGATTTTGAAAAAAATTTTCCGGGCACTGAAATTATCAGGCTTGAAACAAATTACCGCAGTACGTCCAATATTTTAAATGCCGCAAATTCTTTAATTAGGCATAATTCAGGACGATTAGGTAAAGAACTGAAACCTGTTGATACAGAAACAGACGGAAATAAAGTTTATGTTTTAACATTACTAACAGACATGGACGAGGTTAAATTTATCGCTGATGCTATTGTTCGTGATGGCACAACATACAGCGATAAAACAATTTTAATTCGTTCAGGGTCTTTATCACGTTTATTCGAAGAAGAATTTGCACGTCGTCAAATTCCATATCGTTTAATTGGTGCAACAAAATTTTATGACAGGATGGAAATTCGTGATGTTATCGCGTATATTCGGTTATTGGTACATCCATTTGATGATATGTCTTTTTTACGCATAATTGGGAAACCGCGTCGCGGCTTTGGACCATCCGCAATTGATAAAATGCGTGCCAGTGGTGAAAATTTGATGGCTGGCTTGCGTGCGGGTAACTTTAAGGGTAAACAACAAGATGCCGCGAATGAATTTTTATCTGTGTTTGATTTTGATTGGGAAAGTATGTCGCCACGTGATGCGGTGCAAAAGTTAATGGATAATTCTGGATATATCAAAATGTGGCAAGAATCCAAGGATGTGGATGCCGCAGACAGAATCAGTAATGTGCGCGAATTAATAAACAGTGTGGTGGCAAAATACGATAATTTGCATGACTTTTTGGAACAGGCGGCTTTGATGATGGCTGATGACAATGACCAGCCTGATGTGATTAATAACAATGTTGTCAATATTATGACAATACATGCCGCAAAAGGTTTGGAGTTTGATAATTTATTTTTGCCGGCTTGGGAAGAAAATATTTTCCCAAATGAAAAATCAATTAACGATGGGTCACTCGAAGAAGAACGCAGGTTGGCATATGTTGCATTAACGCGTGCAAAAAAGTTTGTGGTGATAACAAATGCTATGTCACGTTTAATGTACGGCACACGCCAATATAACAGCCCCAGTCGTTTTATTGATGAAATAGATAATCAATATCTGTCTTTTGGTAATAACAAACCAATTCAAAAACCACATCAACATCAAAATTATGTAAAAAAGAATTATGTTCAACCACGTAAAACATTGGTCGGTCGCCAAGCAAAGCATACTGAATATGGTACCGGTGTTATCATAGAGGAAGGTACCGGAATTTTAACAATCGCGTTTGGTGCACGTGGTATCAAAAAAATAGCGAAAGATTTCGTTGAAATTTTGTAATTATTGCTTTTTGATTGCTGTACGCAATTTAGTAAAGGCTTTCTTAGAAGATTCCCATAAATCTTTAACGTCTTTTTGAACTTCTTTACCGATACCCTCATCAATTTTTCCACCCCAACTTTCCGCCAAGCTTTGCGATTTTTCGGCCATATAATTTACCAATAACAAAGCCAATATTAAAATTAATACACCACCAATTCCATCGATTCTCATCGCTGTTGAAATTTGACCATTTGTTGGATTAATAACATAAGATAATAATGATAATGATACACCCACGGCAACAGCCAAACAAACAAAGTACAATGCCGCTTTAATCATACGGTTTATTTGTGTTTCTAAACTTTCCGCCTTAAATATCCCCAAGAAAGAATTAAATATATCGCCGGCAACACCCTTGTAATTTGTTTTCGCTGTTGTTTCAGCAATTGCCGTAAATGGTAACAACATCAGTGCCAAGAATAAATCTGCGACGACACTCAACGAAATAAATAAAAACCTCCAAATACATTTCAAAGATAACCATGTTATATATAAACCAATCAATGCCCCAAATAAACTGACGCCGACACCACCGATGACCCAACTCCACCCAAGTTTCATCGTGGTCTTAAAAAATGCAGACATCTGGGACGGAATACATAATAAACCAGCAACGGATTCTGCGGTGGTTTGCAAATCTGGTGATGCCGAAGCCACAGCATAATTTTTAATGGCATCACATGTATTTGCTAATTCCATGCCTGATGCAGACATTGCTGCATCCAATATTACTTTTGATATCACACCACCGATGGACACTATTGGCACCATAATCATTGCAAAATATTTAGCCAATCCCATACCCAACACCATCAGCCATATAGAAATTATAATGCCCTTCATTAATATGTCTTTGACTGTTTCTTTGGCATCTTTGGCCCCGCCGCCAATTAAATTATATGCCTCGAAAGATAGCCAAAAAGCATATGCCAATAATATAAAAATAATAACAAAATTGGTCAAAGAATCGTCCAAGGCCAATGCTACTTTGGATAATCCACCGACAAAAGCCAAACCTATTTTTGCCTCTAATGGGACATGTTCATCAGGCATTGTCACAGGACCAAAATTAGATAAATCGTGCGATAAATGATCATTAACCAATTCTTGATTATGTTCTGTGGCAAACCCGAATTCATCGGCATCAGCATCAGGCCCAGCCATCACAGGCACTGTGATAAACAATGCAAATATTGCAATTAAAATTTTTCGTAAAATGCTATGCATCGTCATCATTTGATAAATCCATTGTCTTTTAATTTTTGTACTGTGCCATCAAATAACTTTCTGGGGGCGCGCCAAATTTTTTGTCCAACATCATACGTCCATTTTCCAATATCAAAGTCTTGGCCTGTGGACATATCAGTTTCTTCACCATGTATGATAGGTAATTTGACCTTGCCTGCTGGTAGTAATTTATCAATTTTCGGGTTCACAACGTAATAGTATAGCAGGAATAACCCAACCATCGTTATAAAGAAAGACCACCCATTTTTCAAGAAATCAAAAGCATCTGGATATTGTCGTTCAATGATTTCTTTTTGGTGTAAAAAGCATGGTTTAAATAAATCTGCATCGACATTACCGTCAGCATCTTTGGATGACGCTTCGCATACAGAAAACGCATGCATCACAGATTTTGTTTCGTTATCAGCGTCAGGATTCATTTGTTGCTCGAACATTGGGGGTAATACAGATGTATAACTGTCGACCGGTCCTGGAAACATTGAATCAGCAGCATAGTACACAATCGAAAACAATATCACAATCTTTAAAGTAATTGATATCACCGATATTGCCGCTTGGATAACCATTTCTAATGATTTACGGAATAATCCTGATGCGGCTTTCCATACTGTTTCATATGCTGCCGCTGCAATCAAGACGGGTAAAAATATTATCACAAAAACCACTTTGAATAATACAGAAAATATTTGGAAAAATAAATCAAATCCAATAATTAAAAATCCCAGTACCACCAGCAATCCCGATGCCCACGTAAACAGTCCGCCACCTAAACCCAACCATGCATAATTCATCAAAGCGAATCCGCCAGCAGCCCCAGCCAACATAATAGCATGCAAATTTCCAATCACACACATAAACGAACCAGATAATGCAGACATAGCACCAGTTAACTGTGCAGAATTTAAAACAACGTCACAATTAGTATGTGAACCAATACTTGTGGTTGCCATGGCCAAAATAGAGCCTATATATAAAATAGGTGATATTAAAATATCGGAAACAACATTTAATGTTTTTTCGCTATTGATACTCATTGCACCAATAACAGCCGCAGCAATAGCAACACGCAGCCCTAATTTCCATACAGGGTCGAACCATGTTTTAAAATCTAAATCATTAGCCTTGTCAGAATATTCCGCATTCTTTTGCATTTTTTCCCATAAATATTTTATCGCGGATATAAACATAAAAATAGCAAACCCCGCGGCCATCAAAATCCATAAATTATGTACGATACCGTTCCAAAACATTTCCGAAGCATCGCCCAATATATTTAATAAATCTACGATATATGTACCTAAAAATCCCTTGCCGTTATTACTGATGTCGCCATTTGTGTTAATCGCGGTCATAAAATTATCTACGGACGTATATGTCAAAGCATCACCACCAATAGATGACGACAAATACCAAATACCAATTCCTACTGCCGCACATATGGACAGTATTTTCAGTATTATCGAAATCCATTGGAGCTTTTTCATTTTTATGCCTTTTCTCCATCATGATTAATAATCTTTTTTACAAACTTTTTTGTTTTATCATAAAATCCTGATGTTGACTCTTTCAAGAATCCCGCCAATTCCTTTCCTGCTGCGTTGTCACTTTCAGAAACTTCAAACATTCCCAAAATCATATTGGTAACTTTTGGGATATTCTCGTATATAAAACTTAGAACAAATACCAATACGACAACACTTGTCAGGGTTAAATCTGTTAACCCACTGGTATTCAAATCTTCTTCAAACACACTGCCGTTTTGTATAGCAGTCAACAACTCTGTAAAGTGATCTGTATTTCCATCCGTTCCCGCAAAGAACTTTGCTATAATAATCAGTATAACAGTATAAGTTATCACAGCGGCGCCCAAAGAAATAATAGCGCTGACCATATTTTTGATTTGTTCAACACCGATACCTTTGCCTAATCCTTTTATCCAAGATAACCAAGACGGCATATCTGAAATTTCTTTGAACGAAGCAGCCGCCAAAGACAAGGGGAAAAAGAAAGCAAACATAGCCATAGCAATAATTACGTCCGCGAAATAACACAAAAACTCAAAGAACATTTTAAAAAATGTCCAAAATAAATACAGACCGATAACCGCCAAAAGGATGTGTTTTATAAATGCGCCAATACCAAAAAACATAGACCAAGAAAAACCGGCATCTAACATCGCGACACCTAATCGCATAAATACCTGGAATTGTGTAATGGTAACTTTGGCTGTATTTATGATTGCGTCACGCAATTCTGGTCTAAATATACTATCACTATTTTCCATCGGTATAGGTGTATATGGAACCAATTCGTCCACGTGGTCTGGGGTCATATTAACCATTGCGGTTGAATACGTTTGTGTGACATACGCAACAGGTTCAAAAGTGACCGTGGTAATAAATCTGGGTAACATAATGCCCATACCAAAAAATGCCACAACAACCAATGAATTTATAAATACAGGGCGTATATATTTATCAAACCAACCATTTTGAAAACCAGTGGTCAAATTTTTCCACACAGCACCGAACAAATAGAAAGCAAAAATAAAACAGAATAACGTAAAGCATATACCGACAAATGTTGGATAAGCACTCGTGGCCGCATCGGAAATAATTTTAAACATGCGATCGAATATCGGGCAAGCCCAACATTGTACAGTGCTTTCTATAAAACCTTGTCCTAATTCTGTCATTACTTCCCTTTAATTACCTTCCACAGGTCTTTTATTTTTCCAGGCGCACTTTTTGCCATTCCCCAACCCGTCTTTGCTTCGCCTTTGACTTGTTCGTACAGGTCAGTTGCATCTTTACCAACATACCCTGTTAACTTTTCTTTGGTAATTTCGAATATTTTATTAAACAAAAAGAACGTGAGTATACACGACAGCCATAACATAGAATGTCCGCTAAACCCATTTGAATAAGAACCGACGTTTGGCACATTAGAATACACAACACCGTTTGCCGCAGCGACAAAAGACGTATTATTCCACTGAAACAAAGCGCGCACCAACGCCAAATTTACACACAGGATAAATGCGCATGCAATCATGGTTATTACGATTTGTTTTAATGCCTCGATGATTCCTGAAAACACAGGCCATATATCAAACCAGCGATCACTTTTTTTTGCAACCCACGCAGTAATACTAAATGGATATAAAATCAGTGCCATTCCAAAATTAAATATCGCCTGAATAATTAACAAAGCCATAAATACATTACATGTGACAAATGTAGAAATCAGTAATAACCCAGTTATAATATTCATAAAACCTTGACCACTGTTATGTACCATCAATGTTGTTAATGTTTGTAATCCATTTGATAAATATTTAAACCCACGTTTAATAACATTATTATTAGCGCGTGATAACACATGCACAGGTTGCATCAAATAGTTACAAGCTTCTTGATTTAACCAGCCTTCTTCCAATAAATCGCGGGGGCATTGTATTTGTCTGTCGTTATTTACATTCTGCATATCTGTGGAAGTTTCGATAATAACCTTGGTATACATAGAACCAAAACCCAATACCGGATTAATCACAGTTTTAGCAATAGTTTGTGGTGTTATTGATAATAAAATCACAGCAACCAATACACGGACGGCGGGTTTTGCGACGTTTTCTGCAATTTGCATACCGCCGGTTTTGTCGATAGAATCCCACGGTTGAAAACCGAATATTGATAACGAAAATTTAGGTATATACAGTTTAACCAAATACAATCCAACATAAAAAGCAAAAAATCCCCAAACCAAAAGATAAATAATCCCGTCGTGATGTGGACCCACAAAATATTTATACGTACCATTTGCCACAGACATAAATGCATCTAAAACAATTGGGATTAATTCTGAAATATCCAAAAAAGAATCTATATCAAAAATCCCCCATGCAAAAGCACTATTGGGTACAACGGCCCCAAATACTAAACATAATCCGCACAAAATTCTTTTTATAAAATTCATATTAAATAAACGTTGTTATAATTATATCACATTTTGATAAAAATATGGTATAATTAAAATCATGAATTGGTTAAAAAAATTTTGGATAGTATTTACATCGTTTCTTCCTTTAACCGCAGAAGCTCTTCCGGCTTTGTTAGTTGGTGGTGGTGTGGTGACGGCTGGATTGGTCGGTTATTCTGTGTATCGCAGTGTGTCTCCTGTAAATTTAGCAGACGCTTTGAGCTTTTTTTCAACGTGTTGGTCGTGCCAATTATTTTCAGACATAATGACCCAAATGTCTGGTATTTTACCAATGACATATAAATATCTGGGCGAAGTGATGATACCTTTTGCATTGGTTATCACTGGAATATGGTTTGCATGGCAAATATTAACAATTTACGTTGGTACAAAAGATGGCACTTTTGATGTATGGGGAATGGGCGGAAAATTTGGTACACATATCGTAAAAGTACTTACATTATGTGCACTGTTATCTGTGCCATTACCACGCATGATATCATCTGTCGTCATAGAGCCCGTGTTTAACTTGGGCCTTTCGATGAATTACAGTTTATCTGAAACCGAATCTCGTCAAAATTATGCAAATTGCATAATTGTTACTGCAATTGCAGATAGTAACAGTATTAGAAATGCAAAAGATACCGATGTTAATGCGTTTTCACCGCGTTTCAGGCATAATTTAACATGCCAAATTGCCAATATTCATCAAATAACAGGTCTGGGTATGACTGTGGGTTGGACAATGATGAATGCCGCATTCGAGTATGAGCATATGCATAAAATATTGTGGCGTGTGCCACTTTTCCCGAACATAGTATTATTATTTGGTGGTTTGCTGGTGTTATTGTTATATTTCGCGGCATTGTTGCCGATACCATTATATTTCTTGGAAATATTTGTAAAGTTATCCATAGATTTAATATTATTGCCACTGACATTATTGGGGTGGGTGTTTAACGGCTGGAAAGTCTTTCCATCAGGCAAAGGGAATATAAAGCAAATAATAGACGATGTGATATCTGGCACATTGGGTTTGGCCTTAACCGGTATATTTATAATATTTTCCATAAAATTTCTGGACAGGGTGTTCAGTGATTGGAATGGTGCCCAAATTGTGCAACAAGCAATCGAATCGAATGATTCGGAAATGTTAATAGACAGTTTAATTGCTACATCCCAGCATACTCCGCTGGTTATGATAATTTTGATGGGTATATTTATGGCTATGTTTATGTTAATGATACCGGCATTGATAAAGAGCCTGTTTAACGTAAATATATCGGATAAATACTACGAATCAGCAAAACAAGAGGTAAAAAACGTATGGGGCGGCATAAAAAAGTTTTGGAAATCTGCAAAAAAATAAAAATCAAGTGCTTTATTTGCTTGTTGCCACTTTTTTATGAGCTCCGAATCTGATATACTAGGTATCGTGATGAAAAAGTTTCCGATTCTTTATTGGCCACGCAAAACGATGGATGATGCGGAATACCAAATTGCGCGCAAGGTTATAAACAATGCCACAGGCAGTATGCCGTCTGTTATAACAGATAATTTGGATTTGGATGCCATAATGAATGAAAATGTCGAATCGGTGGTATATTATCCTGTTTTTTGTGGTTCAACAGGTTGGTGGGGCGAATTATTGGGCGCCGGTGCGGTTGTGGTTGATAAATTGATAATTTCCCCAGAATGTCAGTTAATGGTTATCCAATCTGATCAAAATGCCAATTCCAAGGGGGCGAATCAGTTATTGGCGGCAGAAATTTATCCAACCAGTGGATTTTTCAAGAAAATGAATTCTTCTATTGCGACTGTGGCTGATATGTTGGCAACCGATGCAGGCACTATTTTGGCTTTGTTTTCCGGCAAAAACCAAAATAAATTTATAAACATTTTGGAATCGACCGGAAATTCATATCTGGGATGTATCGGTCGATATTAAACATCAAGGTAAAATGACGGCGAAATGCCGATTTTTTTTACAAAAATATTGCAAGAATCTTTAAATATGCCTATTATATCAAAAAAGGCAATTCATGTTACAAAAAGTAAAAATGGTTATTTTTGATTTTGATGGGACATTGTCTGCATCTGATTCGAATTTGGAATTTGGTCGTTATTGTTTTGCACATTCGTTACGTCCATGGATTTTTTTGCCGGTGTTTTTGATTGGATTGCTAATGTATTTTTTTAACAAGCACAGCATGTTATCCCGTGAATTAATGCGTTGCTTTGTAACACCAACAATGGTGCGACGTTTTGCGTCGGTTGTGATTAACGAACATAAAAAACGGCGTTTTGGATGGGCAGCATCCCAGGTTGCCAAAGAAAAGGCGGCAGGTAACATATGTGTTTTAATATCTGCGGGGCCTGATTATTTGGTGCCAGAATTGGTTGCAGATATGGAGTTTGATGCGATTTTGACGTCAAAAATGGATGCAAAAAGGCCATGGAAATATAAATTTATGTGTTGGGGCCCGAATAAAGTTACGGCACTGACAAACTTTGCACACCGCCATAATTTTATCCCGCAAATTGTACGTGCATACGGCGATAGTAAATCTGATAAATACATAATGGATATGGCGAACAGCCAAATTTGGATAAATCGTAAAACGGGCCTGCCAAAGTAAAAATTGTGTTTACATCGAAAATATGATATAATACTTAACCGAATATCAGCGGGAAAAACACATGAAAAAATCGCAGAAATCTGTGCGTGCACACATACGAATATTTATGGCCGGAATAATATTTTCCTGTGTGAATGTTTTTGCACTAAACACAAATGCTTTGGCCGCTGGGTGTACATTAAAATTCAAAGGTGGTGTGCAATACAAGAACATTGATAATGCCACTTGGTTCACAGACACAGGCAAATATGATGGGGTGTTTGATGTGTTTATCCAACGAACAGATGGCAGTTACGCTGATAAAAAACCATTAAATGATTTAGTTTCTGTTAATGCTGAATCCGTTAATATTAAATTACCAAGTAAAGATACAACATATAGTGTAAAATTCAAATGCGATACATGGGAGAATGGCGATTATTTTGCCTATTATTGTCAATATGGTTATTATGGTGGTGAGAAAATAAGTGTTGATAACGGTTTCGACTATTACGATAAATGTATACCAACACCTGCTGCGGTGCTTAGTGGTGGTTGCACATTAAAATTCAATGATGATACGGAATTGAAAAATATTGATGATGCTACCTGGTTCACAGATGGAGGAATTTATATCAAAAAAACGGACGGGGATTTCGCTGATAAAAAACCATTAAATGATTTGGTTTCTGTTAATGATGAATCCGTTGATATTAAATTATTACCCCCGATATCGTATGTAAAATTCAAATGCGATAAATGGGATGATAAGCGCAGTTATTTTGCCTATTATTGTGAATATGATTATTATGGCGGTAAAAAAATAGGCAGTGATAACGGTTCTGACTTTTACGATGAATGTATACCAAAAAATACAGAAGCATTGGTTGATACATATTTGTCCAATGGCAATGCGGGATCTGGCGGATTAGTGGCCAAAAATGCACTATATACCACGCCAGTTGGGGGTGCTAACGTGTTTGCCACAATGAACAACATGGTAAGCAGGTATTTTGGAAATGATCGTCTCGGTGGATGGCGGGATACTGACGGTAATTTCAACACGATGCGTTTGGCGTCTGATTCTATTGCGGGTATGGTATTGGGTACAGTCGGTGGTGTTATAACTAATAAAATTATTAAAAAGAACCAGATAAAAAATGGACTCGAAATATTAAAATGTACCGTTGGTGGTCATGACGTGGCCACATACGGTGAAGAATTCCAGATTAACTTTGAACAATAAAAAAAACGCCCAAATGGGCGTTTTTTAATCTTCACCAAAATCCATATCGCGCAACTTTTCGGCGCGTGGCGCAATTTTACCAACTGATGTTTTAATTTGGTCAATGTCGCCGACCGTTTGTGCAAAATGCCGGCTTAAATTTTCACTGCGGTCAGAAAGCCGCCCCAAATCAACCAATAATAAATCCAATTCGCGTTTAATTTGATTTGCCACGCGTTTTATTTTTATATCGGACAATACGGCACGAATTGTGTTTAATGTCGCCCACAATGTCGCCGGCGACACAATAAATACCTTTTTCCGTGCTGCATAATCAATCGTGTTTGGAAATGATTTATGCAGTTCTTCGAATATAGATTCTGATGCAATAAACATCATGGCACTTTCGGCGGTCATACCTGGGATAATATATTTTTCGGCAATCGCATCGATATGCTTGCGCACATCCAGTTCAAATTGTTTTTTCGCGCCCATATCATTTTTGTCATTCAAAATGCGGTTATAACTTTCCAGTGGAAATTTACTGTCGATTATCATATCTCCCGGTGGATATGGCAGCCGAATGATACAATCAGGTCGTACACCTGTGTCCAAAACAGTTTGAAAACTGTATGTTTCTGGGGGCATGATATCACGAACTAAATCTTCCAGCTGTTTTTCGCCAAATGTTCCGCGGGCTTGTTTGTTTCCCATCAAAATATCTTTGAAATTAGCAATATCAGCACTGATATTTTTCAATTCCATTGCGTTTTGTGACAACATTCCTAATCTTTCTGCTAACCGTTCACGTAAACGTGCGTTATCTTCGCGTAGCCCCGAAAAATCGACGGTATTTTTGCGAAAAACTAATACTAATAACAACAAAACCGCGACAATCAATAAAGCAAAAATATAAGTTGTCATTTGAAAATCCTTTGCTAAAATCTGTATACGATTGATTATAAAGGATTTTATAAATGTTGCAAATGAAACTTTGTGGTGACCCTATATTACGTACAGAATGCACGCCGGTTGAAAAAATCGACGCAGAACTTTTGCGCACATTGGACACTATGGTTGACATGATGCGCGAACAAAGTGGGGTTGGATTAGCTGCACCCCAGGTTGGCATCACACAACGTTTCATTGTTATGATGACCCCAGACGATGAAAAAATATTCAAAATGATAAATCCCCGCGTCACATCACACAGTGAAAAAACTGTCGTAATGGAGGAAGGGTGCCTGTCTGTCTTGGGTGGCGATAATTTACCAGTTTATGCGAATGTGACCCGTCCAGAATCTGTAACTGTGGAATGGACCGATGAAAATGGAAAGCATATGTCGGCTGAAATGTCCGGGGTACCGGCACGCATTGTGCAACATGAAACAGATCATTTGGATGGTATATTGTTCATAGATTATTTATCTGGGGCACGCAGGGAAATGGTTATGCGCAAAGTGCGGAGGCATAAAAAATGAAAAAATTAATTTTAATGGGCACAAACGATTTTGTCGTGCCGATTTTTGAATCTCTGCGCCAAAAACACGATGTTATATCGGTTTTTACTCGTGCACCAAAGCCATCTGGTCGTAAACAATTAATAACAAAATCACCAGTCCAGGTTTGGGCGGAATCTCATAATATTCCGGTGCATAATAAAATTAGTGAATTTGATAATGCTGGGGCTGATTTTGTAATCGTCATGTCATATGGTGTGATTTTACCAGATGATGTTTTGGCGTCGGGTAATTTCATCAATATTCATCCCAGTGATTTACCAAAATATCGTGGCCCATCACCAATCCGCAGTGCTTTAAAAAATGGTGATACAAAAAGCGCGGTATGTTTAATGCAAATTGTGCATGATTTGGATGCTGGCGATATTTATATGCGACACAAATTTGATATAGATCTGGATGATACAAATGAAACTGTGGAAAACAAAGTAGACGAAATCGCGATTAATATGCTGGATGAATTTTTATCATCACCTGAAAAGTATAAGCCTATGCCCCAGGTTGGAACACCAATCATATCGCACAAGGTTAAATCGGCTGATGAATTTATTGATTGGAATAAATCGCCGTTGGAAATTCATAATTTGGTACGCGCATATGGCGCTGGGCGCACAAAAATAAATGGCACAGATGTCAAAATATTAAAAACAAAAATCGATGATGGTAAATTACAGATTTTACAAATTCAACCCGCTGGTAAAAAACCTATGGATTGGAAAAGTTTTGTAAATGGTCTGCGTGGTGCAGAAGTAAAATATGGTGAGTAAAACATGATGGACAAGTGGAAAATTATTGAAAAAGATGAACACGCAATGGAAAAACAAGAAGTTTGTTTTTATTGCAAACGCTTTTTCTGTACTGGTTATATACATCCGCGCTGTCGTATGGTTTGTTCCGGAATTTTACCACAGTGGGAATGGTTATATTTTTTAATGCGTAATGTACGTGCGACTGATACATGTAAAAAATTCAAGTTGCATGATGTATATAAAAAACAAAGATAAGTGATGGTGATGGATATGGATAAAAAAGATTATGGCAAAACCGCTATGTGTGGTGTAAGTGGACAAGAAGTAATAGTATCTGCATATAATATTAAATGTCCGTGTTTAAATTGTGCAGATTGCAAAAATGAACAACAGCACTGTCCATGGAAATATGTATTGGAAACAAATCCGTGTACAGATGACGATATGCGTTTATTGTTATGTAAAAATTGCCTACAAAGAACCCAGGCGAGTCAAAGATAAAAAAGGAATAATAATGGCAGAGGTAAAACAAGAAGAAAAATATTGTTTAAGATGCGGAAAAGAACAATGCAATGATAAAGAATGCAGTGTTGGTCGGCATTTGAATGCCATGATGCAAAGACGTTTTGATGATCCTTGTCACAGGGGATGGTGTAATGAATGTATAAATGCAACATTGTGCAGTGAAAGATAATGACACGGTATAAAATAAATCTTGAATACGATGGTACAAATTTAATTGGTTGGCAGGAAAACCAAGATGGTGATTCTGTACAATCCTTATTGATGGATGCAATCGAAAAATTTTGTGGGGCACGTCCAACAATTTTTGGTGCAGGTCGTACTGATGCTGGGGTTCATGCGGTATCAATGACGGCGCATTTTGACCTGGATAAAGATAATAACCCCGAAACAGTTAAACGTGCAATAAATTTTTATTTGATAAATAAACCGGTGTCTGTTTTATCTTGTGCCCGGGTCAGTGACGATTTTAATGCGCGTTTTTCTTGTGTCGCACGTCATTATAAATACGTTGTTTTGAATCGTTCTGCACAACCTGTATTGGAAAAAGACAGGGTTTGGTGGGTGCCACAAAAATTAAACGTGGATGCTATGCGTGACGCGGCAAAAAAATTAGTTGGAAATCATGACTTTACATCTTTCCGTGCCAGTGAATGCCAAGCCAAAAGCCCGATAAAAACATTGGATAAAATTGAAATAATAACGGACGGCGATAAAGTTATTTTTGAATTGTCTGCGCGTTCATTTTTGCATCATATGGTTCGCAATATTGTTGGAACTTTGGTTGAAATAGGTGTTGGTAAACCATATGATATTGATGAAATTTTAAATGCTAAAAATCGCAGTGCCGCCGGTCCAACCGCCCCGGCATCGGGATTGTATTTTATTCGTGCTGATTATGCCACCAACGATTAGTTGGGGTGTATTTAATATGTCCTGATTTATAAATTACAAACCCATTATGCAATATTTTATGATTGCAATGTGGCGCATTTATATCAAAGTAAGAAACAATAAAGTCTATTTGGTTATCACGACATAAATTCACAATATTTTTATGCAACGGTATAAATTTTTGAATATATGCCAATTTAAAATTACCTGATTCATAAATACAAACACCGTCTTTACATTTATGCCGAATATTTACATCGGCTGGTGCTTCGTTATTCAATTTACGAAAAGCATCAAATGCAAAATAATGATTTGATGCACGTGCTTTGTTAAATTCCAATTTGCCATCATACACCATACCAATTAATTCGTGATCGCCGGTCACGTAAAATACGGGTTTGGGGCGCAAAATAGTAACTGTAATCCCAACAATTATACAAATAGCAAACAAAACATAATTAATATTGCGATAAATCCAACGTGATGATTCACATAATGGTTTTATAAATATTAAACACATAAAACCCAAGATAAAAATTGTAAAACTTATATTGTTAATATGTGGCATTATTAAATTTGCTGACGGTAATTCTGCAATTTTATGTGCTATTTGTATTGAAACATCATAAACACTTGTTGCCCAATCTAAAAACAGATGTCCACCAAATAGGGCACATACAGTACCCAAAATAACCAAAGGCATTATCATAAAAGAAAATATTGGAACAAAAATCAAATTCCCCAACAAACTATATAATGGTACAGAATTAAAGTGTGCTGCGATAAATGGTAATGTAAAAATTGTCGCGATAATCGCGGTCATTATTGCTACATAAAACCATCGTTTAATTTTTGTTATAAAAGATTTGTCCATTTTATCAAATTTTTTATCGCCAAAAAACCAAATTAATCCAAATATTGCGGCAAAAGATAATTGAAAACCGACCTGGGTAATAAAATGCGGATTTACACAAAACAGAATTAAAAAAGCAATACATATGTTGCGCATTGATAATGCATTACGTCCAAATAACAATGCAATAAATCCTAATGTTACCATTAAAAATGCGCGCAAAGTTGCGATGGATGCACCGGATATAAATACATAACCTAATAACACAATCCACGCACACGTTGTGGCAATAATTCTGGCAGGAATACGTTTTGTTATGAAACCGATACTGCGACATATTAAATAAAACAAGAAAAATAACCAACCACCAATCAATGTTAAATGAAAACCACTGATTGACCAGATATGCCCGATACCCACAGTTGTCCAAATTCCTTTATCAATTTCAGGAACTGCGTTTTTATAGCCTAATACCAATCCATCGGTTAAAAAAGAATTTGCTTTGTCATGTATTATGCTTCGCAAACTATTTACATTTGTAATATCTTGATGACTTAAAATTTCATAATAAGGTATAAACCCAGTCCCAGTTAAATTATTAAAATATGCCCAACGCGCATAATCAAATGATTCTGGGGCTTCCATTGGTGATGGTGAAAATACTGATATTTTGGCACGTATTGTATCGCCAATACTTGGCAATTCCATATCGTTTATTACGGTTGCTTTTATTTTTACAGGTCGCGTCGAATTTAATCGTAAATCATTTGCAGGAACAGACAAAATCAAACGCGTTTTTTCATTTGATATATCTACATCTGTAACATTTGCAATAATTTCTGTATCGCGCACATCATATTTTAGTACAGGTGTACTTACAAAATGTTGTGTATAGACTATTGCATACAGAAATCCACATAAAAATAAAAACGCGCCACGCAACAGAATATTCATTTTTCCAAATAATAAAATGATGATACTTGCAATAAATGCCGTCACTGGATACGCAATATTGGGTTCCTGGGACATAGTAAAATACAATGCCGCGCCAAAAGATATTATAAATGGCGCCCAGAAAAACAGATTCTTATGTTCTTGTCCCAGGATTTCTTTCATAAAATTCATTATAAAATTTTATACTTGCATAGCAACGACTATTTTTTATACGATAACTGTACATAAGGAGAAACAACTTATGTCGAAATATATTTTTGTTACTGGTGGTGTTGTATCAAGTTTAGGCAAGGGCGTTTCAGCGGCATCGTTGGGCGCCCTTCTTCAATCCCGTGGATACACCGTTCATGTTCGTAAATTTGACCCATATTTAAATATTGACCCTGGGACTATGTCGCCACTCCAACATGGCGAGGTTTACGTCACAAATGATGGCCATGAAACAGATCTGGATTTAGGGTATTACGAGAGGTTCCTGGGCGTAAAATTATCCCGTAATGATTCTGTGTCGGGCGGTCGCATTTATTGGGATGTTTTGAATGCAGAAAGACGAGGCGAATACTTGGGGTCGACCGTGCAAATGATTCCACATGTCAGTAATAAAATTAAAGAATACATAGGTGCGCCAACTGGTACCGATTTTGTAATATGCGAAATAGGCGGTACTGTCGGTGATATCGAAGGCAAAATCTTTTTAGAATCTATACGTCAATTTGCCAATGATATCGGCCGTCGTAATGTGTTGTTTGCACATTTAACTTTGGCACCATATTTGGAACAGAGTGGCGAATTAAAAACAAAACCAACACAAATGTCTGCACGCAGGTTATTAGAAAACGGAATCCAAGCCGATATGTTGTTTATTCGTTCGCCACGTATGTTAACTGATGACGAGCGTACCAAGATTGGAATGTTTTGTAATTTGCCTGCCAAAAATGTTATTACCAGTATGGATGTAGATAATATTTACAAAATTCCACTATGTTATGATGCGCAACACGTGTTTGATATTATGGCGGAACATTTTGGTTTGCCTAATGCATCAGGTAATATGTCAAAATTTACCAAGATAAAACATTATCTGGATTCGGATTTGCCGGTATGTACCATAGGTGTGGTTGGAAAATATTTTGATATATCTGACGCATATAAATCTTTGAACGAGGCATTATTCCATGCGGCTATGCAAAATAATGTCCAATTAAAAATTAAAAAAATTAATGCAGAAACTTTTTCACCCGATGATTGCAACGATGTTGACGGTATTTTGGTCCCCGGTGGTTTTGGTACCCGTGGGGTCGAAGGCAAAATTGCGGCGGTACAATACGCGCGTGAAAATAACATCCCATTTATGGGTATATGCCTGGGGATGCAGGTTTCAGTCATAGAATTTATGCGTAATGTTGTCGGTGATAAAAACGCTAATTCCACAGAATTTGCCAAAGATTGCACACCGGTCATTTATATTATGCCTGATTGTGATAAAGATAACATGGGTGGAACATTACGTTTGGGGGCATATCCATGCAATATAAAACCGGGCAGTCTGGCGGAAAAAGTATATGGCACAACACAAATTTCTGAACGACATCGTCATCGGTACGAAGTGAATATGGAATACAAAGATGCGCTGGAAAAATCGGGTATGGTAATATCCGGGATGTCACCTGATGGTCGGCTTCCTGAAATCATAGAAATACCATCGCATAAATTCTTTATTGCTGGTCAATTCCACCCAGAATTCCAAAGCAACCCATACACTGGGCACCCGATGTTTAATGCCTTTGTTGCGGCCGCAATAAAAAAGTAAATTTATTTGCCGAAAATAAAATCGGGATTTGTACCCAGGGCGATGATTGCATCCATATCGTCATCGTCACTGGCTTTTTGACGTATAGTTTTGCCACAAACCGTACATTTATGGGTAATAACAAATTCACCGTTAACCTGGGCCACGCTTATTGGTTCCATCATGCCACCACAATCACTTGCACGATCCCCAGGATTATTATCAACATGTCGCGACCACAAACATTTTGGACAATGGTTAGTATATCCATTCCCACTCACCGCCATGCCACAATGGGCACAGTTAAAATCTTCAACACACTTAGTAAATTTTTTCATAAATTAAATTCCAAGCGCATCACGGTACATTTTTGTTAATTCATCCGCCTCGTCCAATTCATCTGGATCTAATTTGCGCAAACGAATCATCTGGCGAATATATTTTGGATCATACCCAGCAGATTTAGCCTCGGAATAAATTTCTTTGATATCAGCCGCGATATTTGCAGCATCTTCATTTAATTTTTCAATACGTTCAATAATAGACAACAATTGTTGGTTATCAAAGGCACCATGATTTGCATTTTTCATTTTCGTTTTCCCCTTGTTTAATTTTCAAATATATAATATATTATTCTTGATAAAAATCAAGAAAAAGCACGGGGGGATTTTTTATGTATAAATATACAAAAATTACGGCATCAATTGGTCCAAAATCTGAAACCCACACTGTTTTAACAAAAATGGTGCGTGCGGGCGTAAATGTTTTTCGTGTAAATTTCAGTCACGATACCGGTGATACCCAGGGTAAAAAAATTGATACGATTCGTGATATCGCGCACGAATTAAAAACACCTGTGGGTATAATGATTGATTTACAGGGGCCAAAACACAGAATTGGCAATTTTGCAACCGAAGATAAATATCAATTAACCATAGGGCAAAAATTCACATTCGATAGTGATGAAACACCTGGAAATGCCTCACGGGTATATTTACCACATCCTGATGTTATTGCATCAATACGTATTGGTGACAGAATCTTGTTAAATGACGGTAAATTGGAAATGCGTGTTGATAAAGTCGAACCAACAAAAATCGTGACAACTGTTATTCGTGGTGGTGATATTTGGTCGCGTCGCGGTTTTAATTTACCAGATACATTCGTGGACACATCTGTGTTAACCGATAAAGACAAGGCTGATTTAGAATACGCAATTACAAAAAATCCGGATTTTGTTGCGGTGTCTTTTGTGCAAAGTGCTGATGATATTGCATATGTTCGTGATTTTATAACTGCGCGTACTGCACACAAAATAAAAATAATTGCTAAAATAGAACGCCCACATGCTGTACATGATATTGATAATATAGTATTGGCGGCCGATGGCATAATGATTGCACGTGGTGATTTAGCGGTTGAAATGCCCTATGAACAAGTTCCTGCTATTTCACGTCATATAATTCGTGTTTGTCGTCAAATGAATAAACCGGTAATTGTCGCGACACAAATGTTGGCATCACTGGTGGACGGCGAATTCCCAACACGTGCCGAAATCAGTGATGTTGCAAATGCCGCATATTTGCGCACAGATTCATGTATGACAAGTGAAGAAACAACAATTGGTATAAACCCCGTGCATGCGGTTGAAACTATGTCACGCATTTTATCGTACGCAGACGCCGATGGTATTGCAAATCCTCATGATTGGAGGCAACTTGATAATATACCGGAAAATAATTGGTCGCGTTCAGTGTCATCTATGGCACACCTAAATAATGCATCCGCGATAATTGTATTTGATAAAGATGGTGTCGCCACAACTGAAATTTCTTGTCGTCGCCCTGATATGCCGATTATCGCTGTATGTAATGAAGAAATAGTTGCAAATCAATTGTGCCTGAACCGTGGTGTGTTCCCAATATTTAATGAAGAAATATTTGGTCGTCGTGATGAAGTGCGGGCGGCAAAAGCGGCCGGCATAAGTATTGGTTCGGTTGTCGTTGTTGATGATGGTACAATCAGTTTACGTGAATTAAATTAAAAAATAAAAGGTCGAAAAATTTCGACCTTTTTAATTATTTTTGTTTTTCGTTTTGAATTAATTTTTTCTTTATATCACGATGTTGCTTCATTGCTACAAATGCAGCCCCAGCACATAGTACGGTTCCTGTGGCAGACATAAAAAGCGCGACCTGCATTGCATGTGGATCAGAATCTGTTTTGACGTCTTTACCAAAACTAACCGACAGCCACAGCATCATTAACGTAAGTACGGACATAACGGCAACATCAACCTTTTTACTGTTTAAATCTTTTTTTGTTGGAACTTTTGTATCTTCTGACATATGAACTTCCTTTGCTTACAGTTATCACATCAAAAAATATAACATTTTTTACATATTTGCAATAATTTTTACTATTGACCCAATTATGTAAATTTTACTAACATTCATATCATGATGAGAAAACTCCTATTTGTTTTGCCGGTTTTATTCATGTGCGGTTTTGCACATGCGGCGTCATATCGTGCGGCGTTGGTCGCTGATATGGATTCTGGTCGTGTTTTGTATTCTGAAAATGCAAATGTTCCAAATTACCCGGCCAGTCTTACAAAAATAATGACTCTGTATTTGACATTTAATGCGTTGGAACATGGTCGTCTTCATTTGGATGATTATTTAATTGTATCAAATGCTGCTGCTAATGCTGACCCTGTGAAACTGGGGTTGCCTGCGGGTTCCAAGATAAAGGTCGAAGATGCGATAAAGGCGGTGGCGGTGCACAGCGCAAACGATGTTGCACGCGTCCTGGCCGAAAATTTAAAGGGCGGCAAAGAAGGAAATTTTGCATCGCTCATGACCCAGGTCGCAACCGAAATTGGTTTATCAAATACCAATTTTGAAAATTCATCGGGGTTGCCGGATGACGACCATTTATCAACTGCGCGTGATATTGCATTATTGTCCGTTGCGGTATATAAACATTTTCCACAGTATTGGAAATATTTTGGAATTAAAAGTTGGACATATAATGGCCAAACATATACAAATGGAAATCGTTTGTTGACCTCGTACGAGGGGTGTGATGGTATGAAAACTGGTTTTACCAATAAATCAAAATATTCACTTGTTGCCACCGCATCACGCGATGGACATCATTTGATTGCCGTGGTTTTGGGGGCTGATGATAAAGATATTCGTACTTCGGTTGCCACCAGTTTATTAAATCGCGGTTTTAAAATGTTGGAAAATGGAACGGCGCCTGTTACAAAAAATACACCAACAGCACCGATTACAAAACCTGTTACAAAACCAGCAACACAAAAATTGGCATCCGGAATGGCTGGGGTTCAATTTGGCGCATTTTCGTCGCGTGATGCGGCTGTGCGCCAGATCAAAAATGTCGAACAATCACTGGGGGTTACACCTGTAATTGAACGTGCATCGGGCGGTCTGTATCGTGTTCGTGTAAATAATATCGCAGAAAGTGTTGCACAAAATTTACGTAATTCTGCGACCGCTGCCGGTATTGACAGTTATGTATTTCATTAATACAATAGTGTTGTTATGAATCCAAAAATAGAAAAGTTGATTAAGATGTTTGCGCGGCTTCCACGCGTTGGAAACCGTGCTGCTACACGTATAGTATTGTCTTTATTAGCGGATAAAACAGGTAAAGCAAATATGTTGGCGGAAACATTAAACGATGTGTCTGCAACCATTCATCCATGCGCCACATGTGGAATTTTAACTGATAACGATACGTGTGAATTTTGTCGTGATTCATCGCGCCAAAATGGCAGTTTATGTATTGTACGTGATATGTTGGATGTTTGGACTTTCGAAAAATCATCTGTATTTCATGGGCGTTATCATATTATTGGTGGTGTATTATCTGGTGTATCTGGTACAACACCAGATGATTTGAATATCCAAAATTTACCAATGCGTATAAAAAATGAAAATATAACCGAAATAATTTTTGCTTTACCAAATACCGTCGAAGGCAAAACCACCGCAAATTATATAATGTCTGTGATTGGTGATAATGAAAATGTTACATTCACAGAACTGGCATCGGGTGTTCCGTTGGGCGGCGATCTAGATTATATTGATGATGGTACATTGACATTGGCATTCGGAGGGCGTAAAAAATTATGATTGATGACATAGCATCTTTACCACCTGTATCCCAAATGATGCGTGATGCCGGTATGACGGCAAAAAAACAATTTGGCCAAAATTTTTTATTTGATTTAAATTTGACTGGTCGTATTGCGCGCAGTGTCCCAGACATCGATAAAATTCCCGTGGTCGAGGTTGGACCCGGCCCCGCGGGACTTACCCGGGCATTATTGTTGGCCGGCGCTTGCAAAGTTGTTGCAGTTGAAATGGATAAAACAACTGAACCGATTTTATCGCGTGTTACATCTGCATCAAACGGCCGTTTAACTGTAATTTATGGTGACGCATTAAAAACAGATTTTTCAAAATTTGGTTTTGATGAGTATGCAATTTGTTCGAATTTGCCATACAATGTCGGTACAGAATTATTGATTCAATGGATTCATAAAATCGCGAACGGCGAAAAAATAAAATCATTAACATTAATGTTTCAACGCGAAGTTGCAGAACGTATCACAGCAAATGTTGGTGATGATGCATATGGTCGTTTGTCGGTATTGGTGAATTTGGTTACAGACGCAAAAATTTTGTTCAATGTTCCGCGTACTGCATTTACACCCGCGCCCAAGGTAACATCTGCGGTTGTGCAACTAATACCAAACCCAGACAAGATAAAAAAACTTGGTGATATAGAAAGTATAGAAAAATTAACCGCAAAATTATTTGGTATGCGTCGAAAAATGATACGTGGAATTATGCCAGACGTTGATTGGAATTCGTTTAAACTTACTGGTACAGAACGTGCTGAAAATATTGCGCCAGAAAAATTTTGTGAAATTGCAAAAAAAGTATTGATATAAGTTTTTATGTTTTAGTATACTAACATCGTTGTCCAGAGGAGAGAGGAACCCGATATGATATCTTTAGAAGTTTTGGCATTTTTTGCTATTGTTTGTGGATTAGTATTTTGTCTGCGTATGGCGAAAATAGGGGCTTTGGTGGCATTTTTGTTTGCCGGTATTTTATCGGGTCCATACATGTTAAATTTATTCGAAGTCACAGGTGCGTGGCAAACACTGGGTGATTTGGGTGTTTTGTTTTTATGGTTTACAATTGGTTTGGAAATAAGTTTTTCACGTCTATGGACTATGCGGAATACTATTTTTGGATTTGGTGCTGCCCAGGTTTTATTGGTGGCTGTGGTGCTGTTTCCATTTTTATTTGAATTTACAGAATGGGGTGTGATGGGGGCGGTAATGGTGGCATTGTTGCTCGCTATGTCATCTACATCCGAAGATTTACAATTATTAGGTGACAGAAATCAATTGAATTCCAAGGTTGGACATCAAATCTTTTCTGTATTGTTATTCCAAGATTTATTATCAATTCCATTACTTGCGATGTTACCAGTGTTATCAGGTAAATCATTCAATCTGGGTGCTACGTTAATTGATGTTTTGGTGTTATCAATTTTATTAATAGCCGGTGTGGTAATAGTCGGTCGTTGTATATTGAATCCAGTGATGCGCATAATTTCAAAAACAAAATCCAAAGAATTATTACTGTTATTTGTGATGTTAAATATCATATTTTGGGCGGTAATGCTTGATTGGTTCGGTTTGCCTGCTGGATTGGGCGGATTTTTATGTGGTATGTTAATGAGTGAAACAATTTACCATCATCAAATATCTGCAGAAATCAACCCATATACAACACTATTCTTGGCAATATTCTTTATAGTACTGGGAATGGGGTTGAACTTGGATTTACTGTATGACAAATGGTACATAGTATTAATCGGTTTGGTTGGATTAATGGTTTTGAAATTCTTTGCGATATTTATGACCGCACGTGTTCGAAGAAACCCGGCCCCAGAATCAACATTCATATCTTTGTTATTGGCCCAAGGTGGCGAATTTGGATTGCTAATGTTGCAATTAATGCGTAATAACGGAATAAATGCAATCCCAGAAACAGACCAAGAAATTTTGATTGCTATTATCGTATTGTCTATGATGTTAACGCCATTGTTATTGAGTTTGTATGATAAATTGGTTCGGTCTGGCAAAATTGCACAGGTTAACAAGAAAAGTTTACAGGCTAAAAGCAAAGGTGTTCAGCCCGCGGTTATTGTTTGTGGTTTTGGACGCGTTGGTCAAATTGTTGCGAAATTATTGCGCGAGCAAAATATACCATACATAGCAATCGGTATGAATGTTAACGCAATTATGGAAGGACGCGAAAACGGGTTTAATGTTGTATATGGTGACGTATCAAATATGTCTGTGTTGCGTGAATTTGGATTAAATTCACGTACAACACGTGCCGTGGTTTTGGCATTGGATAATACAGAAACTGCGCATAAAACAGTTTTGTCCGTGCGTACCATTGCGCCGCGGGTTAAAATTTTTGCGCGTGCACGTAATTTAACAGATTCAAAGAGTTTGCTGCGTTCTGGTGTTTACCAGGCTTTCCCAGAAACAATAGAATCTTCATTTTTCTTGGGGTATGGTTTGCTGGAATTTTTGGGTGTTTCTGATAAAAATATAGAAAAGATATTATATGGTTTACGCGCAAACAATTATGAAAAATTAGAAAACGATATAACGTTGGGTGAAAAGTAATATAATTAACATAATAAAATAATAAAAAATGCCGGCAAATACCGGTGTTTTTTATTTGCTTTTAATGTATCTTGTTGCTATATTTGTCACAAGACATAAAGGCAAATAAAATGAAAAAATTTATTAAATATTTGGCCATTATATTTGGTGTAATTTTATTGGATCAAATCACAAAATCTATATTGCTGTATTTGATTACTGGTACTGTGCCATTATACGGTAATGCTTGGTCTGTGGTTGGATATCCATATTTGATGGCGCACCTGACGGATTGGTTTAATATAGTATTTACTTGGAATCCTGGAACATCGTTTTCAATATTGCGTGCCGTTGGCGAGGCTGCACCATGGATTATCGTTGGTATAACAGGAATAATTGTTATATTGCTGTTGCGTTATATGTTTCGACGTGCCAGTACCAAGGAATTTTTACCACTGGGATTTATTATCGGTGGTGCGCTTGGCAATTTAATCGACAGAATTCGTTTTGGCGCGGTAATTGATTTTATTGATTGGCATATTGGAACATGGCATTGGCCGGCATTTAACGTCGCTGATATATTTATTGTAATTGGTGTTGGTTTGTATATAATAAACCTGGTATTTCGCAAAAAGTAAAAAGGAAACAGTATGAAACAAAACGATAATAAAACCTGGTTAGCCGGCTTTTTATCTAACTTTGTGGCTAAAAATAAGCATAAACCATTAAAAATATTATTGTGTTTTATATTGGTATGTTTATTTATGTGGTATTTCGCAGATTATCCTAAATTCAGGTTATCGACTTTAATTATAGCAATAGTTATATGTGCAGGAATGTTCTGGCTTTATTTAGTGGAAGCAAAAAAGTAAAAAGGAAAAACGAATGGTTCAATATTTAAATAATAATAATAATTTTAATTCTGGTTTTGCGGCGTTTATGGCTGCACAAAAAAATAATCAACCTAAACGTTCTAAATTTGGAACATTTTTATGGTGGACATTTTTGTTCTTGGTTGCATGGTGGATTGTGGGTTTGTTTATGGGACCGGCTAAACAGGACAAAACACCGGTTCAACCAGAATCTTTTGTGACTGTTGATGTATCAAATGTTCCATCAAATGTTATTGAATCAAATGTTATTTCTGCAAATGTCCAAGGGTTACGCATATCAAATATAAATTTGAAAAATTTTGCACGTGGCCCAAAAGATGATGCCCCTGTTACATTAATTGATGATGGTGGTTTTATTGAAATTGGTATAAACGCAAATGGTACGATGGCACCAAATGCCACAACCAAATGGACTAAATCTGGTGATAATATGGTATGGCGTAATGCCGATAATGTTGATTTTTCACGTACTATCACTGTGGATGGATATTTGATTCGCGTAACAGACACAATCAAAAATAATTCAAAACGCGATTTCAGTTTTGCACCATATGCACGTATGTTGCGCAAGGCAAATAATGTAGGTTCTGCGGGTGTTGATACCGGCGCAATTTCGTATATAAATAATGACACAGAATATAATAATTGGCGCAGCATCGACAAGAAGTCATATGCATATACCACAACCAATGGTTTTGTTGGTTTTGCTGATCAATATTGGGAAACAATCGCAAATATAGACAGTCCTGATCAAACAGTACGTATAAAAAAGCAGGGCGAATTATATGATGCTGGAACAACTGCGGCGGCTGTTAATGTTGCGGCTGGTGAAACCAAGGTTGTCACCACAAATATATTTGCTGGTCCTCGTGATAGTAAAGTATTAAAAGATGCCGAAGGCACAATTAACGGAATTGTGGAATCAATGGATTATGGATGGTTTGGATTTTTGGCGCGTCCTATGTTGTGGGCTATTAACGCAATACATTCATTCGTTATGAATTATGGTTTGGCAATAATTATCTTTACGATTTTAATTCGTATTTTAATGTGGCCTTTGACACGCAAATCATATACATCAATGTTGGCTATGCAAAAGATGCAGCCTGAATTGCAAAAAATACAAAAATTATACGCAAACGACAGACAACGCATGCAAATGGAAATGATGCGTGTATATCAAACACATAAAACATCACCTATGTCTGGATGTTTACCTATGTTGATCCAGATTCCAATTTTCTTTGCGTTATATAAGGCGTTATTGATTTCTGTTCAAATGCGTAACGCGCACTTTTTATGGATATCTGATTTAGCGACAATGGATCCATATTTTATATTACCGATTTTGATGGGCGCGACAATGTGGTTGCAACAACATCTGCAATCTAATAACAAAGATACATCAGATCCAAACAGTTTTGCTGCCCAGACGGCAAAAACAATGAAATGGATGCCAATATTATTTACAATAATGTTTGCATGGATGCCGGCCGGATTGGTGTTATATTGGACTGTATCCAATATATTTGGAATTGGTCAAATGTTGTGGTTAAAACACAAATCAAAATAAAAAGGTTTATATTATGTTAAGAATAATAGAAGCATTATTTGGACCACGTGGTACAAAAACAACAGCCGGTGAATTGGCTGACAAGTTTGGATTGGAATTACGTGGTGACAAAGACACTGTAATTCGTTCTGTTGCACCGATTGCAGATGCACGGCCTGGTCAATTGGCTTTTTATTCCACAGAACAAAACAGTACTGCATTCAAAATTTTACCAATCGAAGTATTGCGTAATACACGTGCATCTGTGATTTTATTGCAACCTGCACAAATAAAAGACGCGCCCAAGGGTGCGACACTTTTAATCACGGATACACCCCGTGGAAATATTGTAAAAATATTGGGCGAAATATATCGTGAAAAACCGCGTTTTGGTATAAATGTTGATGCACATATTGAACGTGGTGTTTTTTTCCGTTCACGCAAAACAAATTATATTGGTCAATTTGCAACTGTTGAACGTGGTGCCGTGATTGAACCAAATGTGAAAATATATCCTGGGGCATATATTGGTCGCAATGTGACATTAGGTGCAGGTACAATTGTGTACAGTGGTGCGCATATTGAAAACGCCACAATTGGTGCAGATTGTGTGATAAATGCAAATGCTGTTATCGGCAAAAACGGATTTGGTTATACACGTCAAAATGGTCATAATGTATTTATTCCACATGTTGGTCGTGTCATTTTAGGTGATAATGTATCTGTTGGTGCAAACAGTTGTATCGACAGGGGGGCTATGACTGACACCATTGTGGGTACCGGAACAAAAATCGATAATTTATGCCAAATTGCACATGGTGTAATTATTGGTAAAGAATGTTTCTTGGCATCTGGGACCGGTTTGGCTGGTGGCGCTGTGGTTGGTGACAGGGTTATGCTAGGTGGCCACGTTGGAATTTCAAATGGCGTACATATTGGTGACGATGCCGAGGTTGGTGCAAACAGCGGTGTATTTAAAAATATTCCAGCTGGTGCCAAGGCCATAGGATATCCCGCCAGTGTCGGTTTGGAATTTTTCCGTCATTATGCATGGTTACGCAAACATGTAAAAAAAGATTAAAAAAGCCGGCAAATGCCGGCATTTTTATTATAAAAAAACATTCCATGGCACAACAACTTTTACTTCTGTTTCAGCGTCGTACACGGGGTCTCTGGTTTGTTCCGTTTGGCCGGTATTTGCCGGTGATAATTCATTAATTTTACTGCACCCGGCTAATAAACATAAAAAAATCAAAAACACACCAAACTTCATAATCTAACTATCCTATGTTTTTTATATTGATTGAAATACAACTACATAGTATTCTAGCAGAACTGGAATAATATTCAAAGGGGTAAAAAAGTATGGGCGCGGACAAGGCGGATAAAAATCCAGATATTAATCAAGTGCGTAAATATTTCGATTTTTATACAAAACACATTTTGCCACACGTCAGGTTATGTTCAACACAAAATCCATCGGGTTGTCATTCGTTGGATAAACATACGTCTGCCGTCGTTTTTCGTGGTATAGATTATGCTTTGTCATTGCATGAAAACCCAATGCCTGTTGTTTTTGCCGGTGCATTTCACGATATGGCGCGTAAAAATGATTGTTTCGATACAGAACACGGTGCGAATGCTGTGCCAGCTGCCAAAATTATAATGCAGGGCTTTCAAGATATTTTAAGTGAATCTGTCCAAGACAGTATAATATATGCTATTAAATATCATACCATTGGCCGAATCGCACCGGATTATATTTCTGCATGTTTATGGGATGCTGACAGAACTCGTATGTCTTGGATATATGGTTTTGATGAAAAATGTTTCAATACAGACAGGGCAAAATATGTTGCATCACAGCCGGCCAAAAATTATATAAATTTCCAACAACGTTGCATCCCGGCAATTTTTTGGTCATATGAATATTAAAAAACACCGGTAAATGCCGGTGTTTTTTTGCATTAAAATACTAATTTCAAAGCGGTTGATAAAAACGGTGTTTTTGTTGTAAAACCAGTCGATATCAACAACTGTAAATTTTCATTATATTTATATCGAAAAGATGCCAGTGCAGTGTGATCAGTATAATTTTCCATATCATTATGCCAAATACCTGTTTGGGAATACATATAGCTGAGTGATACAGAATAATTTAACAAATCATAACTGACTCCGGTTCCAGCGGAAATTCCGTCACCTGCGGTACCAACTGGATTTTTATCATAGATAACCAATGCAGACGTTCCCCAAATCCAACTGTTATATTGCAAATTAAATCCAATTGAACCCTGGGCCCGCCAATCTGCAGTTATATCTGGGGCATAAGAAGTAGAAGAATATCTATCAGGTTTATCCATAAATGATGCGCCCAATGACAACGATGATTTTAATTTGCCATCTGGGAATCTAAATTTAACACCGCCGTCCACAGCATAATTGAAATCATCGCCAAATGCAGCAACCGATACGCCGTATTGACCAACATTTGTAGGAACTGTTACCAAATTTATACGTGGGGCACTGTGACCAGTTGTTACAGAAGTATCAGGAATTATATTTCCGTGTGGTGATATTTTTTTGTAAAACAAAGGTTTATGATTCACACGCAATCCACCAACATCGGGGATTCCAACACCTAATTTATGTGCCACAGACGATGTGAGTCCTGCCTCTATACGGCCGATTTCACGAACTTCCCACAACGCAAAAGCATCATGTGCATAATCATTATCGTCCAACGCTTCGGCATTCCATTCATAAACCAAACCCAACGTCTGGCCATTTGCAACAGCATAATTGTATTGTGCGCGCAAATCAAAATCGCCCAAGAACAAAGGTTCTTGGAAATCTGGATCAATCATCCCAGCCGAACCAGACGCATTAATTTTAAACGCACTGCGACCAGTTGAATATTGTAAAGCCTCGGCCGGGTTAATCATAAATCCGCCCAGCATCATAACAATCAGTGCGATTTTTTTCATTATTGTTCTCCATCAGTATCTTTTAAAATTGCATCGTGTAATTTTTTATACGCGCGTTCCTCGATTTGACGTACACGTTCACGTGAAATACCATATTTTTGTGATAAAGATTCCAATGTCGCCACAGGTTCAGTTAAACGGCGTGCTTTCAATATTTCCCTGTCGCGTTCAGGCAATGTCGCCAAATGTTTGCGCAACAATTCGTATCCACGTTTTTTGAATTCCAGTTGTTCTATTCTGTCTTCGATACCGATTCTGTCATCTGACAAATTAGATAAAATATCATGTGTGTCTGTATCATTATGCGCTGGGGCATTCAAAGATACATCACGTGCACCAATACGTTGTGACATACGTGATACATCAGATTCAGTTACATTTAAAAAATCAGCAATTTGTTTTGTTTGTTCGGCGGTTAAATTATTATCCATAATGCCCAAAGCGCGTCTTGCACGGGATAAATTAAAAAATACACGTTTTTGATTTGCAGATGTACCAATTTTCACAATAGACCAATTATTCAAAATAGTCTCGTAAATTTCGGCCTTAATCCAAAACATAGCATATGTAGAAAACCTGAAACCACGTTCTGGATCAAATTTTTGTAATGCCTGCATCAATCCCATATTCCCAGATGCAATTAAATCGGCCACAGGGACACCATAGTTTTTAAAATCGTATGCAACCGACACGACCAAACGCAAATGGCTGGCAACCAACTTTTCTGCGGCCACAGAATCCTTGTTTTTTGTCCATTGTGTTGCATATTCATACTCTTGTTCTGCGGTCAAAATAGGGTATTTTTGTATGCTTTGGATATACTGAGCCAACCCCGATTCATCACTGGCACCCCGTGCTTCGATGATGCTGGTATTTGCAGATACTGGTAAACTATTCTTGATTTGCTTTTTCATAACTTTTATAGTATACCATAAAATATAAATTATCAAGACTCAGGAGATAAAAAATGACAAGTATTCTTTCAAGGAAAAAAAATCTAAAACCGGCTGTACCTGCAAAAAAAACTCGTGAAGATTATGCCGAAGACGCCCTGTACCGCGAAGTATGGGAAGATGTGAATAATGAAAAAACAATCGCATTCTTTAAAAAATATTCAAAACAAATGATTGGCGGTGTGTTGGCGGTATTGATTATTGTGGCGGCATATCAAATTGGAATTCGTACATATCGTGCAAATCAAATGGCAATGGCACAAAATTATGAAACTGCAATTGAAAAAACAGACGTGTATGCATTGGCTGCTTTGGGCGAAGAAGGACGCGGTGCGAATGCTGATTTGGCATTGTTCCAATCATATGTGATGGACACAAATAAAGATATTAAAAAAATGGAAAAATTGGCGGAACACGGCCATACACGCGATTTCCGTGATTTGGCACGTTTGCATGTTGTCGGTGCCAAAGGTGACGAAATGACTGGGGCCGAGGTTGAAAAATACCTGTCGGGTTTAACAAAAAAATCTTCGCCATTTTATTACACTGCGATGTTAACAATTGCACAAAAATATTTGGCTGAAGACAATACTGATGCTGCGAATAAATGGTTGGATAAAATCATCGCCGATTCAGATTGCCCTGCGGAAATTTTGGGCACCGCACAAACATTAAGATAATGGTGCAAATTTGATGCGTAAGTATACATTACTGCTTTGTGGTGTTTTGTTATTATCAGGTTGTGATAAACACGACCCGATTTTGCCGGGTGTTCGTACTGCAATATTCGATTCGGGTACAAATCAAACCATATTAAATATGGATGTACCCGATTTGCCAGATTCGGTAACAACCAAAAATACCACGGAATGTAACTATACAATCGATAATACAAATACGATTCGTGACGGTGACCGTAAAATATTTATCGGTTTTCCTGCGCCAAATTCAATGGATATCAAAACACACCCCATATGTGATTCCGGATACGTTTATGCTGGGTTAAATACGGGTAATGTTGTCAAGGTTGCGCCCAGTACCCGTCGGGTTGTATGGATGACCGATGTATACAGCGAATCGAATATGATGGGCGGCGCATCAACTGTGGATATTGTTTCGCCTTTGGTTATTAATGGAACGTGGTTATATGTTGGTGGTATGGGTGATGCTTTCTGTAAAATAAACACGGTTGACGGTGCAAAAAAATGGTGTACACCAATTGGAACCAGATATCCTTTCATTGTTTTAAAAACAGTTGCATATGTTGTTGGATTGGATAATGCACTGTATGCGATTCGATTGAGTGACGGTGCAATCTATTGGCGCACAGATATCGAAAAGGGTGGTAAAATTAAATATGATAATAAACAAATAATTTTGCGTGACCAAAAGTTTGATGCCGTAACAGGTAAAGAATTATAAGAATATGAAAAATCTGACGTTTCGTCAGATTTTTTTTAAATATTTATATAAAGCATTTGGTGTTTGAATCCAAAAAGCACGTAATCCAATCGCATTTTTTACATAATTCACACAAGTCCATGTATGTATATTAAATCGAATTGGTGATTGGTGCAGGTAAATAAAAACCCAACCGTTTTGTACCAGTTGGGCAATACCGCGTTTTGTAATCGCAATATGCGCAACATTATTTCGCCTTATAAATTGGTGTAAAATAAATTTATCTGTATGTTTTGTAATAATCACACAGTGTTTAAAATGTCCGCATAATAATCTTATCACAGGCACAGATGTTTTACATGAAAAACCAATAATAACCATGTCATTACCTTTTTTTAGTCAATCCAATCTTTTTCACGTGCAGCCGCATCCAATATTTCCATTGCGCATTTCCATACGTATGCATCATGATTTTCTGCCCAAATATATTGATGCGGAGCGCGTCTTTTATCACCAAATTTTTTCATAACGGCCAAATGTTCTTCGGTTAATCGACCAGATAAATACAGTTTTGTAATCATAGTTTCCACATCCAATAATTCGCAAATTTTCTTTGTGTTACAGTGATGATTTCGCACAAAACCTGATTGCACAGATTTAGAATATATAAACCAGAACCACATTTGTTCTGCATTATGAAATTTTTCCATATTGTTTGGTAATTGTTGTTGTACATTGTTCATTTTTTTCTCCTTTATACGTTTTTTGTTATAGATAAAAAGAAAGACTTTTTCCAAACATTCAACTTTCGGTTGATGGTCGAATCGAAAAACAGAGAAAATATCAATATTTTCCTATTTTACTGCGAATCGATAAAAGTCTTTTTTTGTTAAACCCCGTTTGTTATTTATTTTCAATAAAAAAACACACATCGATTGATGTGTGTTTTTCATCTCACTTTCTATAAAACTAATTTACATCGAACGGTGGGAAACAATCACCACCATCGGTTGGGCAACAATTAAACCCTTGTTCACCCATATCGGTATATACTTCGCCTGGACAGCAACCATATTGATCTGGGGCTTGGCCATCGCAATCTAAACTGCCCACCGAAGACTTAGAATTCGAACTGGTTGATTCAAACGGATTTAATAAAACGTCTGTCTTCTTACCGCTCTCATCCTTGGCATACTTTAATCCCAATACTTGTTCATTGTATTCTTGTGTGTCTTTTGCCAGTGTAATCTGCTTTCCATCTTCATCAACCCCTTGGATACCGGTACTCAATTTATTTTGATAATAAGTATCCCATTTTGCGTTATTAACGGCATCATAGCTCAATGATTCACAATATGCCAAAACCGTTCTGTAATCATACCCTAGTTCTTGTATTCTTTCTATCGATGCATGTTCGTCAATAGTGCGTTTACCAGTTTTTTTGTCTGCTTCTTTGGTGCAAAACTGTTCCATATTAAATGATCTAACCTGACCCTTCCAAGACTCTTTGGTATAATCAACTTTGAGCTTGCTAGCCTCTTTTACTTCTGACCATTTACGACGATGTTCCTCTTTATTATATGCACTGATCGCGCACTTTTTACCAGTGCTGGGATCACCGCATGTGACAATTAAATCTACCGGTGAATACACTGTGATACGTGTCCCAGCGGCAATTGAAAAAGGCGGAACAGTATTATCCAATGCATCAACCATTAATTTTTGTGCAACTTTGTTCCATGCTGTTATAACTTCATTCTTAGCCAGTTCCGATGAACGTACTTTTCCAGATTGAACAACGGTGTTATTATCTAAATCAATTTGATTAACAAATGTATCTGCAATTGGTGCAATCATATTAACCGCCGCAGGTATCATCGCGGTCAACAACGGCATAACCATTTGTTCAATATAATCTGTACTGCCATATCCGGGAACACCAACACGTCCTTGGGAATCTGCGGAATAAGGATCTTGGTCTCCGTCTTTAAAATTAAATTCAACACCATCTGGGCGAATAAATTGATACCATTTTATCTGCATACGACCGATTGCTTTATATGGTCCTGGTAATTCGCCTGTTAAATATCCCATCAATAACGTTCCCGTTGGAATAACAATCGTACGTCCGTTATCAGAATAAACATTTCTGTCCACAGTTGCACGAACAGGTATCCCCGTTCCATAATCGCATGTACTACCATTACAATATACCGATGGATCTGCACGAACATCAGATACAATTGTCGCTGGGATTGGTTTAAATTGACGTAATATAAATGTCCTGTCATATGGACGTGATGAATACACAGCTTCATCTTCTTTTGCTGAACCTTTCAACGACAGGTCTGCATCTTTTGTTTTGAAATTCAATCTACTGCTATCAGAACCTTTGAAACTTTTTTTCAAATTTCCCATAGATGTTTTTACTTCCGTGCTATTCGGTGTTGCACTGGATGTTTTTGTTGGCCTGACCCCCAGTTGTGGAACAGAATTAATATCCTTGGCATATCCAACATGATCCGCATCTGTACCAATTTTTTTGCCTTTACCATCAATACTGGTGATAATACCTGTATCTGGGTCATAAACCCCTGTGGGTGTATCGCAATTAACATCGGCAAAAGGATGAAATTCATAACGACCATTTTTTGGTTTGATCCAACCAATATGTACACCGGATGTGCTGTACCCAGGCATTGCAAAATCAGAACATTTTTCAACACGTGGTTTTGGTGCGGGGGTCAACGGTTTTGGTTCTGGATCTGGATCAGGATCTAATCCGGGATCATCAAAGACATTTCTACCACCACCGACTACGGTTTCATCTTCGTCTGGGGCTGGAACTGGTTCTGGAATTGGCTCGGGTTCTGGGATCGGCTCTGGCCTAATTGCCACACTCTTTACACTCAACGGGATAACAATATTTTTCTCTTGCGGATTTATCAAAGCGGCTTCTTCTGCATTATGCCATGTAATGGATAATACAATATCCCCAGATATATCAGTCTTTATCGGTGCAAATGTGACCTTTATTGAACAAGAAATACTTTTGCTCACCTTAAAGTTTTTACCACATCTGCCAACGTCTAATGAAACGCCTGGAATTTTATCCTGCATAGTCACAGAATCAATAATCGCATCAAATGTCGCCCTGATTTGAAAATTTTGTTCCGCTTTACCACCAATTTCTGTGTCTAAAAAGCTGACATCTGTTGGCGAAACAATTAATTCCACATCATGATTTTCGGGGATATTAAATTCAGTCCTATTACGGTCTTTATTTGTTAACAAAAACAATAAAATCAGTACAACGACAAATGCCGCAATCAACAGCATCCAACGAATTGCACGTGGTGTTGTGTTAAACGCTTCTTTTATTGAACTTGTTAAATTACTTGCCATAACTATCTATCCATTTTCATACATAAACATTACTGAATTCTCACCACACGGCACCCAGACACCTGGAATTTCATCAATTTATCGCACAGTGTTTGTGCTGTATCGATATCTTCGATTGGACCAATGCGCAAATGAAACAGTTTTGCCGTGGTTGAATGAGAACCTAAATCACCGACACCTTGGGCATCAATGGCAAAATAAACTTTGTCTTGATATGGTGCCAATATCCCAGCCCCACTATCACCACTGAATTTTACCAACAAATTATTCCAATATTCTTTCAAATCATCCATCTTGGAACCAGATGCAATTTCCACCGCCACACCAACTTGATTAGATTCAATAAGTGGAACACCTGATTGTGGTAAATATGACCCAGCTGTTTCACGCTGTGATTGATTCATCGATGTTGAATTATTCATCATCGGGGCAGTCGGTGTTTGATATCCACCTGGGACGTATACACCTGCGCCATTTGCATTCGGTGTATCCGACATATACATTGGTGTTGCATTGTAATCATATACAGAAGCATCCACAGCCGTCATTTCTGTACCATACGCAACATTATTCAAAGATTGACCTGACATCATACTCTGGGCAACGTTTGCCTCTGCCAATGCCATAACTGATGCAGTATCAGCAATCAAGAAAGGTTTTTCGCGTTTTTTAATACATACAATACGTTGACCACTGCGTAATACCATATCGCCCACGGCTTCGACAATCAATAAACGACCGTCTTGACCGTCTGTACGGAATCCCACAGGTGTTTCGCCACCTTCGACCAACAAAGACACCACTGGACGTTGTGTCATTGCGATAACTTTGTCGCCAAAGTCGATATACGTAAATATTTTATCACGCCACACACGTTCTGGGGCAATAACGTAATCATCTGGATTTGGAACGAATATATCTAAATCAAATCTAAATTCCGAAGGATCGATTTTCATAGATTTTATCCAGCCATAATCTTCGCCATCAACACCAACTGTGCCGGTCACTGGGGTTGATTTTTTGAATATTGAATTCATACCGCCATTTGATGTCCTGGGGGCATTTGTTCCTGCGCCCGCCACAGATGCACCGTTATCCAACACGACATCAACCTGGGCATAAGCAATTTCATCAGCATCAAATCCACCAGGATTAGACAGGTAGAATATGTATTTGTTTCCAGATTGACCAGTTACAATCATATTTGTATCTGTATTTGTCATTTTTGGTGTTAAATACAAAGTTCTGTCGCCTTGTGTGGCCTCTATTTGATATGCCGTGTCGTCACCAACAATAGCATCAGTAATTTGTTCGCCATTTGGCAAATTCACCATTGTCACCATACCGTCACGCAATTTTAATGATAATACAGATCCTGGTGACCATGTCAGTTGTGCATATCCAGGCTTTGTACTGCCTGGCGCCATATTGGCGGTTGGGTTTTCCCAAGCCTTTTGAATACCCTTACCGGATGCGGTATAAACACATGCCATAGCCAAAACACACATCAATCCGCTTACTTTTAAAATTTTTAGCATATTTCCCTTCCTTTCTACTTTTTTAGTACAGAACATCATATTGTTCCAAATCTGTTTGATTTTCTGAAAAATCGATCTTTCTAATCCAATTCAAAGGATCATCATCCACAGGAACCTGATTCCGTAAAACAACATAATCACTAACCTTGAATCCCAGTGGATTTTCCATACGTTCAGACCATTTAACAGCTTCTTTTTCTGTTGATTCCAATGTTACAAGCACATTGTACCGTTTGGTATACTTGCCAACCTGACTGTAATTGCACTGGTACGTAAATTCAACGACGTATGCATCCTGCTTTTGTTCTTTGACATATGGCTTCACAGACGTACTCCCCGCAGGAAATGTTACCGTGCAAACCATATCCAAAGGTTGGGTGTCATCCCGATAAACCAAATTAACCAAATCGGTCTGTCCAAATTTTTCAAACACATCATCCGTAGAGCGAGCCCTGATGACGCCAGTTGTTGTGTTATCCCATTTAAACTTGGTTTCCGCCAAATTTTCACTGATTTCATTACGTTCGCGCACGTATTCACGTACAAATTGTCTTTTATACCAATCCAAATCTTCGGGCATATCGGTCAAGGATAATTCTTTGTTATCAACCATTTGGGAACGTAAAAAGAATATCTGTGGACGGTTCAGGGGAAACATTTTATCCAACGTGATGATCAATACGACAAGCACGACCACCGAAGTGGCCATCACAAACGTCATTAATCTCGACACCAAAATTGGCGGTTCTATGCGGTTTTGCACAGTTTTCCTCCCCCTGTTATCAAGTTGATTGTAGAAAAATTAATATTGCTTGCGCAAGTAAAAAAATGCGACAATAACAAAAAAATATAAAACATTGATTCTTAATATTTTGCTTGCGTAAAAATAATTAAATCTTTATAATATTTTCACTTGATTTTTGTTGTGTATGTGCTAGCCTAGGCAAGAATATTGGTTGTATCACGCACAAAAACGGGTTTTTTAGGGGCTTAGTTCAACGGTAGAATATCGGTCTCCAAAACCGCGGATAAGGGTTCGATTCCTTTAGCCCCTGCCAAAGATTCCGGGCGTTATTGTGGTGACGCATCTGTAACAAGAAAAAGTGGTTGCTTTATGAAAAAAGTATTAGATTATATAAAGTCTGTTCGCAGTGAATGGTTTAAAATTGTGTGGCCGTCGCGCGATACAGTTGTTCGTTCTACTATCATGATTTTGATTTTTTCTGGGTTGGCTGCACTGTTTTTCTTCGTTGTGGACAGTATTTTAAACGCGCTTATGAACTGGATTTTCTAATAAATACCAAAGGATATGGAAATGGAAGATAAAATGCAATGGTTTGTTGTAAATGTTCATACCGGATGCGAAGATAAGGTCGCACGTAATTTGCGTGAACAGATTGACAAGCGTCGCTTGAATGCGTATTTTGGTGAAATTTTGGTCCCCACGCGTGAGGTTGTAGAAATCAAAGGAAACAAACGTGTTGTTTCTGAAAAAAAGTTTTTCCCAGGTTACATTGTTGTTCAAATGGTGTTAAATAACGAAACATTCTCGTTAATTAAATTAATGCCTTTGGTTGTTATGTTTCTGGGTGCAAAAAATAAACCAATTCCTGTCAGTGAAGAAGAGGCTCGTCGTCTGTTGAAACAGGTCGAAGAAGGCTCTGTCGTTCCCGAAGATATCACGTACGAGGTTGGACAAGAAGTGCATGTTATTGATGGTCCTTTCTCTGGATTTAATGGTGTTATTTCCGAGGTTGATAATGTCAAACAAAAAATGAAAGTGACCGTATTGGTGTTTGGGCGTGAAACAGCAATGGAACTGGATTTTGAACAGGTAGAAAGAGTTTAGTCAAGTTATTCTTGACTGAAAGCACGGGAAACCGTGTTAAACCCGTGGCAGATAGCCATATCGTACCACGGAAATTACTTAAAAAAAGAGGTAAAACAAAATGGCAAAAAAAGAAGTCAAAGGGATTGTTAAATTAGTCGTCCCTGCAAAACAAGCAAACCCGGCTCCTCCTATTGGACCAGCGTTGGGTGCAGCGGGTGTAAACATCGCTGAATTCTGTAAACAATTTAATGACAAAACAGCCGATAAAAAACCTGGAATGCCAATTCCATGTATTATTACTGTTTATACAGACCGCAGTTTCGAATTTATTATGAAATTGCCGCCTGTGTCATATTTAATTAAAGAAGCGTTGAAAGCGAAAAGTGGCTCACACAAGCCAGGTCGTGAATTTGTCGGTACTTTGAACAAGGCCCAGATAAAAGAAATCGCTGAATTTAAAATGCCTGATTTGAATTGCTCTACCATTGAATCTGCAATGAACATTGTTGCGGGTCAGTGCCGTTCTATGGGCGTAAAGGTGGAGGCTTAATCATGAAACAGACAAGAAAACAAAAAGTATTGGCCGCATTGGACAAAGAAAAAGTATATTCCATTGCTGATGCTGTGGAAGCATTGCGTCCATATTGTTCAAAAAAGTTCGATGAAACGTTGGAAATTTCTGTACGTTTGGGTATTGATGTAACGAAAAATGATCAAAACATTCGTGGAATGTTGTCTTTACCAAATGGTACAGGTAAAACAGTTCGTGTTGCAGTATTTACTGAAAACAGTCAAGACGATGCCAAAAAAGCCGGTGCAGATGTTATCGGTGGCGAAGAATTAATTACAAAAGTCGCCGAAGGTTTCGTTGATTTTGACCGTGTTATTGCGACACCTGATATGATGCCAAAAATGTCCAAGGTTGCCCGTGTTTTGGGTCCAAAAGGCTTGATGCCAAACCCAAAATTGGGAACAGTTACAACAAATGTTGCAGAAGCTGTTAAAACAGCCAAGGCTGGACAAATCGAATATCGTCCAGATAAAAGTGGTATTGTCCATGCTGGTATTGGCAAAATGTCATTTGATACTGCAAAATTGGTTGAAAACGCAAACGCTTTGATCGATCAATTGAAAAAAGTTAAACCTGCATCCAGCAAAGGTCAATATATTTTAGGATGCAGCATTGCAACAACCCAGGGCGCTGGCCTGAAAGTTGATGTAAAATAAAAATTTGCCAGTGTGCGTGTGCACACTGGTACATAAATTTCTGTCCAAGACTGATGGTGTGGCAACACTTAATTTCCATCATAGACAAAGAAAATTCTTTGGGGCAGGAAAAAAAGAGCCCCACCCATGGCAACATGGATGGAAAGTTAAACAAAAGAAGAAGTAAGGGTATGATATAATGAGACGCGAAGAAAAATCAGATTTGATTTCAGCGTTGCAGTCATCCTTGAAATCAGCAAACGGTGTTTTCGTTGTTGAAAACCATGGTTTGACAGTGAAAGAAATGGAAGAATTACGTAATGAATTACGTCCTTTGGTTTCATTGTTCAAAGTCGTTAAAAACCGTTTGATGAAATTAGCACTAGCTGATACCGATTTCGCACCTGTATCCGATTTGATGAAACGTCCAACGGCTGTTGCAATTGCAACGGATGCATTGGCGGTCACCAAAGTTTTGGCCAAGTTTGCAGATGAACATCAAAACTTGACAATCGTCGGTGGTAAAATGGATGCAGATGTATTGGGTGTGGATGACATTGTGCAATTATCCAAGCTTCCTTCCCTGTTGGAAATTCGTGGTACTATTGCGCGTATATTGGTTGAACCTGCATCGCGTTTGGCACGTGTTTCGGCAGAGTATGGAAAAAAACAAAATTAATTATAAACTCAAAATAGGAGTAAAAAATGGCAGACATTCAAAAATTAGTTGAAGAATTGTCAAAATTGACTGTTTTGGAAGCTGTTGAACTTTCCAAAGCTTTAGAAGAAACATGGGGCGTCAGTGCCGCTGCTGCTGTTGCTGTTGCTGCTGGTCCTGCTGCTGCCGCTGCTGAAGAAAAGACAGAATTTGATGTTGTATTGGCCGAAGCTGGTGCAAACAAATTGGCTGTTATCAAAGCAGTGAAAGATATCACTGGTTTAGGTTTGGGCGAAGCAAAAGCTTTGGTCGAATCTGCACCAAAGACCGTCAAAGAAGCGGTTGCTAAAGATGAAGCTGAAAAAATGAAAGCAACATTAGAAGCCGCTGGCGCAAAAGTAGAAATGAAATAATTTTTACTTTAAAAACCGATAATCGTACGGAATTACGATTTTTGCCCAAAAGCCCGTCAGAAAACCTGGCGGGCTTGGGGCGCGAAAAAAAGACACACAAACATTTTGTTTGCAAAACGCACAGAAAAAAAAGGATTTATACCCATGGCAGTTATCCAGAAATTTAGAAAATCTTTTGGCAAAAGTTTTTTGCAAACTCCACTTCCCGATTTAGTTGAAATACAGTATAACTCTTATAACGAGTTTTTACAGGCTGATAAAAAACCTGAAGAACGCGAAGATAAAGGGTTACAGGCTGTTTTCAAATCTATGTTTCCTATCAAAGATTATTCTGGAATCGCGGACTTGGAATTTGTCGAATATACACTGGAAAAACCTGTATATAATGTAAAAGAATGTATGTTACGTAATTTGACATACTCACGCAGACTGAAAGTTAAACTCAGACTGATTTTGTGGGATATCGCCGAAGATGGCAAAAAAACATTACGTGATATCAAAGATCAAGAAATATTTATGGGCGAAGTACCATTGATGACAGAACGTGGTAGCTTTATCGCTGCGGGTGTGGAACGTGTTATTGTTTCACAAATGCATCGTGCCCAAGGTGTGGTTTTTGCAACAACAAAAGAAGCCAAAATTGCTGGAAACCCGATAACATATACGGCTCGTATTATTCCAGAACACGGTTCTTGGATTGATTTTGAAGAATCCAAAGGAATTATTTACGTTCGTATTGATCGTCGTCGTAAAATTCCTGCAACCGTTTTATTACGTTGTTTGCCTTGTGCCGAAGATGAAAAGAAATGGGCGGCGGATCCACGTAAATCAAATATTCGTGGTATGTCTGATACAGAAATTTTGGGTACATTTTATAAATCTATTCCATTATCTTTTGACGGTAAAGTATGGGTCGGTGATACATCCGTATTCGAAGGCTTGGATAAATATCGTTTGAATTATGATTTGTTGTCCGTCAAAGGTGATAAGGTATTGGCTGGCAAAGGTGAACGTTTAAGTGCTAAAAAATTATCCAAATTAGTAAGTGCGGCTAAAAAGTTTGGATTGTCACCAGAATCATTGGTTGGTACATATTTGTTTGAACCAATCACATCTGCGGGCGAAGTTGTATATCCTGCGGGTACCGAAATCACCGAAGAAATTTTATCTGACTTGGATAAAATGGGTGTGAAAAATATTGCAATTATCGCAATTGACAATACGACAGTATCTGCACATATGCGCAACACATTGGCTGCAGATAAAATTACAAACCGCGAAGATGCATTGATTGAAATTTATAATGTTATCAGACCTGGTGAACGTCCAACTGTCGAAGTTGCGCTGGGATTATTCTTGCGTCAAGGTTTTGATCCAGCATATTATGATTTGTCGGCTGTGGGTCGTTTCAAAATGAATAAACGTTTAAAGATTGATTCTGGCAAACGCCCCGAAGATGAACGTTTGTTGACCAAGGCCGATTTCTTGGCTGTATTAAAGACATTAACAAATATTATTGACCGCAAAGATACAATCGATGATATTGATAACTTGTCTAATCGTCGTGTACGTGCGGTTGGTGAATTGTTGGAACAAACATTCCGTACTGGTATGTTACGTATTGAACGTCTGGTTCGTGAAAGTTTGTCCTCACCAAATATTGCAAATATGCAACCCCAAGACGTTATTAATGTTAAACCATTAATGTCTTTGGTTGCAGAGTTTTTGGGAACTTCACAATTATCTCAGTTTATGGATGCGTATAATCCATTGTCGGAATTGGAACACAAACGTCGTATTTCTGCTTTGGGTCCTGGTGGATTAAATCGTGAACGTGCGGGAATTGATGTTCGTGACGTGCATCCAACACACTATGGTCGTTTATGCCCAATTCATACACCCGAAGGTGCGAATATTGGTTTGATTAACCATTTGGCATCTTATGCACGTGTGAATGAATATGGATTTATTACAACACCATATTACGAAGTCAAAGATGGTAAAGTTACAAATAAAATTGTGTACTTGACTGCTGACGAAGAAATTGGTCACAAAATTGCCCAAGGAAACACACCAACAACATCAGACGGTAAATTGGCCGAAGATGTTGTAACTGCACGTGTTGATGGCGAATTTACAATGGTGCCCAAGGGTGAAATTGATCTGATCGACGTTGAACCACGCCAAGTGGTGTCTATTGCCACAGGATTGATTCCATTCGTGGAAAATGACGACGCTAACCGTGCTTTGATGGGTTCGAACATGCAACGTCAAGGCGTGCCATTATTGCGTGTCCAGGCTCCATTGGTTGGAACTGGTATCGAACGCGAGGTTGCACGTGATTCCAGAACAGGTAAGGTTGCAAAACACAGTGGTGTCGTAGAATCTGTGGATGCCAACCGTATCGTGGTTAAATGTATGAATTCTCGTAACGTTGTGACTGGTGTTGATATTTATAACCTTGAAAAATTTGAACGTTCAAACAGTGAAACATTGATTCATCAAAAGCCATTGGTCAAAGTTGGTGATCGTGTTGCGGCTGGTGACATTATTGCTGACGGTTCTTCTATGAACTATGGTGAATTGGCATTGGGTCGTAACGTATTGGTTGCATTTGTGCCATGGCGTGGATATAACTACGAAGACGCTATTGTGATTTCGGAACGTATTTCACGTGATGATGCATTCACATCTGTTAAAATCGTAGAAAAAGAATTCAAAGTTCGTGATACACAATTAGGACCAGAAAGCTTTACACGTGATATTCCAAATGTCAGTGAAGAAGCCGTCAATAATTTGGACGAATCTGGTATTATTTATGTTGGTGCACGTGTGAAACAAGGTGATATTTTGGTTGGTCGTGTTTCTCCTAAATCTGAAACATTATTGACCCCCGAAGAAGCACTGTTACGTAACATCTTTGGTGACAAGGCGCAAAATGTAAAAGACACATCTTTGCGTGTTGGACCAAACGAAGAAGGTACAGTAATAGGTGTTAACGTTTTGACACGTCACGGTGTTAAAAAAGACGAACGTACCCAAATGATTGAATTGGAAAAGATTGCCAAAATCAATAAAGATAGAAACGAAGAAATCGCAATTATCGAAAAAGGTTTTGCAGATCAGATTTTCCAAATGGCTGAAAACGAAACAATTGATGGTGGTACGGGCAGTATAAAACCTTTTGTTGGCAAAAAATTAACAAGCGAAGTGTTCGAAGCTATTCGACCAAGCGATGTTAAAAAGATGTCAATCAAGAATAAAGATATCCAGGTCAAAATTGCAGAATTGTGTGAACAACACAATATGAAATTGGCGGCTTTGAATGAAAAGGCGGATGCTGAAATTGCCAAGGCCACAGAAAGCAATTCACTTAGTGCGGGTGTTTTGAAAGAAGTCAAAGTTTACATTGCACATAAAATGAAATTGCAACCTGGTGATAAAATGGCTGGACGTCACGGAAACAAAGGTATTGTGTCCAAGGTCGTTCCAATCGAAGATATGCCATATATGGAAGACGGAACTCCGGTTGATATCGTTTTGAATCCATTGGGTGTGCCTTCACGTATGAATATCGGTCAGATTTTGGAAACTCACTTGGGAATGGCGGCCAGAACATTGGGTCAACAAATTGGCGAGGTATTGGACGAAGTTAAACAAAAACGCGCTGTGACTGATGATTTACGTCATATCATTGGCAAGATTTATGGTAAAGATGTGGCTGAAAAATTGGAAAAAATGACAGACACAGATGTCCGTGCCGAAGCTGCATTATTGCGTGATGGTGTGCCATTTGCAACACCAACATTCGATGGTGCCAGCCCCGAAGATATTCGTGCCATGTTGAAATTGGCCAAATTACCAGAATCAGGACAATTCACATTGTATGACGGTATGACTGGTGAAAAATTTGCCCGTCCTGTTACCGTTGGTGTTATGTACATGTTGAAATTGCATCACTTTGTTGATGAAAAGATTCATGCTCGTTCTGTGGCCAGTTATTCTCTTGTCACACAACAACCATTGTCTGGTAAGGCACACATGGGTGGTCAAAGACTTGGAGAAATGGAAGTTTGGGCATTGGAAGCGCATGGTGCCGCACACTTGTTACGCGAAATGTTGACGGTTAAATCTGACGACATTACAGGCCGTAACAAAATGTACGAAGCCATCATTTCCGGCAGTAACGATTTCCAAACCGGTACCCCAGAAGCCTTTAACGTGTTCGTTCGTGAATTACGTGGTTTAGGCTTGGCGATGACACCAAAGAAAATAGATTAATTATTGGTAATGGACAGGTTATCCCTGTCCAAAACCAATAGCAACTTTAAAGCGACTTAAAGGAGCAAAATACATGACAAATATGTTGCAAAAGATATTTGGACAAATAGAAACCAAAGAACAGTTTGATGCTTTGCGTATCACTATTGCCAGTCCAGAAGAAATTCTTTCCTGGTCACATGGCGAAATTAAAAAACCAGAGACAATCAACTATCATTCTTTGAAACCAGAACCCGAAGGCTTGTTCTGCCAAGAAATTTTTGGCCCAATCAAAGATTATGAATGTGCTTGTGGTAAGTACAAACGTATCAAGAATCGTGGTGTTATTTGTGAAAAATGCCATGTCGAAGTTGGTCCATCATCTGTTCGTCGTGAACGTATGGGACACATTAAATTGGCTATGCCTGTGGCGCATACTTGGTTTTTGCGCGAAGGTAAAATTGCTGTGTTGTTAAACAATTTACCACAAAAAAAGTTAGAGCAGGTCATTTTGTATGATGCATACATTGTTATCGAACCAGGTCTTACCAGTTTGAAAATGTATGATGTTATCAGTGCCGATGAATACCAGGCAAAAATCGAAGAATTTGGTGCTGATGCGTTCCGCGTTGGTATTGGTGCCGAAGGTATTCGCAGCATTATTGCTAATTTGGATATGGGTGATGAACGTACACGTTTACGTGCAGAATTAGCAGAAACAAAATCTGAACAAAAACGTAAATTGTTAATCAAACAATTAAAATTGGTTGAATCTTTCTTGGATTCTAAAACAGAGCCAGCGTGGATGTTACCAGATATTATCCCGGTTATCCCACCAGATATGCGTCCATTGGTTACATTGGATGCGGGGCATGTTGCGGCATCTGATTTGAACGATTTATATCGTCGCGTTATCATTCGTAACAATCGTTTAAAAAGATTTATGGAAATGCATGCGCCTGACATCATTATTCGTAATGAAAAACGTATGTTGCAAGAAGCAGTTGATTCATTGTTCGATAATGGACACAAAGCGCGTCCAATGGTTTCACAAAACCGTCGTCCTTTGAAATCGTTGTCTGACTCTTTGCGTGGTAAATCTGGACGTTTCCGTATGAATTTGTTGGGTAAACGTGTGGATTATTCTGGTCGTTCAGTTATTACACCGGGACCAACACTTCGTATGCACCAGGTTGGTTTGCCAAAAACAATGGCTTTGGAATTATTTAAACCATTTGTGTTTGCTAAATTGTTGGCTGGTGGATATGCAAATACATTGAAAACAGCACGTAAAATGGTTGATAATGGCGAAGACATCGTTTGGGAAATTTTGGAAAAAGTTATTTATCAACATCCTGTGTTGTTAAACCGTGCACCATCTTTGCACAGATTGTCGCTGATTGCGTTTGAACCAGTATTGATAGAAGGTAAAGCAATTCGTTTACATCCATTGGTTTGTCGTGGGTTTAACGCTGACTTTGACGGTGACCAGATGTCTGTGCACGTGCCAATTTCATTAGAGGCACAATTAGAAGCACGTACATTAATGTTATCTACGAATAACGTGTTGTCACCTGCAAACGGTGAACCTATGGTTGTACCAACACAAGACATGGTTTTGGGTGTTTACTATATTTCTTTGATAAATGGTGAACATGATGAAAAAACATCACCACGTTTTTCTGGAATGGACGAAGTTAAATTGGCTTTGGAAAACAAATTAATCACATTGCATACACCAATTTATGCACGTATCGACGGCAAAAAGTATGCAACGACGGCTGGTCGTATGATTTTGGGTGAATTGTTACCAAAAGCTGACAATATGCCATTTGATTTGGTAAACAAAGTTATGCCAGCCCCAGAAATCAAAAAATTATTGGCAACAACATATGAACGTTGTGGCGATAAAGCAATGATTTTGTTGGCTGATGCTTTGAAAGATACTGGTTTTGAACAAGCTGCACGCAGTGGTATTTCTATTGGATTTAACGACATCGTTATTCCACAAGAAAAAGAAGCCATGATTGCAGAAGCAACCAAGGCCGCAGAAGAAATCGAAGACCAATATCAAAACGGTTTGTTATCGGGTGGTGAACGTCATAATAAATTAATCGATTTATGGCAGAAAACAACTGATAAACTGGGTGATTTGGCTTATTCTGCATTGGCAAAAACCACGGGTGAAAATTGGAATTCTATTCACATGATGGCTGTGTCCAAGGCCCGTGGATCCAAAGGTCAGATTCAACAGTTGGCTGGTATGCGTGGAATGATGCAGAAACCAGACGGTTCAATTATCGAAGTTCCTATTATTTCGAACTTTAAAGAAGGTTTGACCATGTCTGAATACTTTACGTCAACACACGGTGCACGTAAAGGTATGTCGGATACGGCTTTGAAAACTGCTTCTGCTGGTTATTTGACACGTCGTTTGGTGGAATTGGCTCAAAATACAGTTATCACAGAACACGATTGTGGTACACATGAATTTATTACTGCTAAACCAGTGTACCAAGGTTCAACGTTGGTTGTGCCATTAGGCGATGTAGTATTGGGTCGTACGGCTGCACATGATATCGTACATCCTATGACCAAGGAAGTAATTGTAAAAGCAGGTGATTTGGTTACAAAATCTGCGTCTAAGGTAATCAATGATTCCGGTTTACCATCTGTTGATGTACGTAGTGTTTTAACATGCCAAAGTGACGGTTTGTGTGCAAAATGTTATGGTATGGATTTGTCACGTAATGCACTGGTGCATGTGGGCGAACCTGTGGGGGTGGTTGCTGGACAATCAATTGGCGAACCTGGAACACAGTTGACTTTGCGTACGTTCCACATTGGTGGTATTGCTGAAAGTAGTGCGGAAAGCCACTTTATTGAAATGCCTGTGGCGGGTACAATTAAACTGATTGGTGTGAATACGGTCACAAATAACGCTGGTCGTGTTGTGGTTTTGTCACGTAATGGTGAAATAGCTGTTGTCGATAAAAAAGGTAACAAGTTATTCAGTTGTGCATTACCATACGCATCTAAATTAATTGTCGCCGAAGGTGATAGTGTTGAAAAGGGTGCCAAGGTTGCAGAATGGGATCCATATTCTAATGATATCATTGCCGAAAAAGATGGAACAGTTTGTTTTAACGACTTGATTGAAAATGTTTCTTTCCAAGAAGAAGTTGACGGAACAACAGGTATTACATCTCGCAAGGTTATCAATTGGAAAACCAATACGAAAAAGGCATTAAACCCATCAATTACTTTGGTTAATGACAAAGGCGAAGTTATATCTTTGGGTGGGAAAAAGGTCGCTGAATATATGTTGCCAGTGTATTCTGTGTTAACAGTTGCAAATGGTGACAAAGTTTCTGCGGGTGACGTTTTGGCCCGTATCCCTGTACAAGCGAAAAAGACAGGCGATATTACGGGTGGATTACCACGTGTAGAAGAATTATTGGAAGTTCGCAGACCTGCAAATCCTGCATTATTGGCTGAAATTGATGGTACGGTTGAATTAGAAGATGCAAAATCTAAAATTATCATCCGTATCGAGCCATCAGACGGCAGTGCGCCTGTGGAATATGCTGTGCCAAAGGGAACAAATTTGTTGGTACGCAGTGGCGATACTGTTAAAAAGGCTGAAAAATTGGTTGACGGTGAACCTGTGCCCCAGGATATTTTACGCATCTTGGGACAAAAGGCTTTGGCAACATTTATGGTTGACCAAGTACAACAGGTTTATCGTTTACAAGGTGTGACGATTAACGACAAACACATCGAAATTTTGATTCGCGAAATGACACGTCGTGTGGAAATTGCAAATCCTGGCGATACAGGTTTCTTGCTGGGCCAGGTTGTCGACCGTGTTGATTTCGAAGAAGAAAATGCTCGTGTTGTACATGATGGTGGCAGACCAGCCGAAGCATCTCAAGTTTTGGTCGGTTTGACTCGTGCATCATTAACATCTCGTTCGTTTATATCGAATGCATCGTTCCAACAAACAACCAAGGTATTAGTGGATGCTGCTATTAACGGTTCAACCGATAAATTGGTTGGTATCAATGAAAATTTGATTGTTGGTCGTTTGATTCCAATTGGAACCGGTGCATATGTACGTCGCGTGCGTGAAATCGCCAAAGAAGAGGAAAAGGCTGAAAGAATTGCACGCGAAGGTGGCGAACAACAACAGTTGTTGGATATCTAAATAAAGGGTGTTTGGGTCAGGTGCGCCTGACCCAGATAAACTTTTCCTTGCAAAAGGCTAATAATTGAATAAAATATAACGGGTAAAATAAAAGGATTAAAAAATGGCAACGCCAAGAAGTAAAACAAGCAAAGCACGCAGTGCACAACGTCAATCTCATGATGCTTTGAAAACTATGCCAGTTGGTGTATGTAAATCATGTGGCGAAAAGAAACGCCCACATCATGTTTGCCCTGCTTGTGGTGCAAAATAATTTACGCAAAAAGAAATGTGGCAGATTTGATGACCTGGTGATATAATATAGGTTATCAATCTGCCTTTTTTTAAGGATAAATCATGACAAAAGTTATATCCATAGATGCATTCGGTGGCGATAAAGGTCCAAAAGTTGTTTTGGGTGGTATTAACCAATTTTTGTATCAATATGGTGAAGGACAGATTCATTTTCGTGTGTTCGGGAAAAAGGCTGTTTTGAATAAACTTTTGAAAAAATTTCCACGTGTTGCGCGTAATTCCACAATCATAGATGCGCCTGATGTAATCCGTGGGACAGATAAAATTCGTGATGTAATTCGTCATGCTGATGGAACATCTATGTTTATGGCAATCAAAGATGTACGTTTGGGGAATGCATCTGCGGTGGTTAGTGCTGGAAATACAGGTGTTTTAATGTCGTTATCAAAATTAGCATTGAAAACGGTTGATGGAATATCACGTCCTGCTATTACAACAATGTTGCCATCGGGTGGTGGTGATTCCCGTGTTGTTGTGCTGGATTTGGGCGCAAATGTACAATGTGATACACAAAACCTGTTTGATTTTGCTATTTTGGGCAGTGTTTATGCGGATGTCATTGGGCATATGCCACGTCCACGTGTTGGTATTTTGAATATAGGTACCGAAGATACCAAGGGTAATGAAACATTACAGGAATTAAACAGGGTGCTAACAGAACACAAGGATAAATTACCATACGAATATGTCGGTTTTGTCGAAGCAACAGATATCAGTGCTGGAAAGGTCCAGGTTGTCGTTACAGACGGCTTTACAGGCAATATTGTGTTAAAAACGGTCGAAGGTACCGCAAAATTAATAAAACGCGTTATCGTTGAAAATTTCAAGAAATCTTTATTGGCAATGATTGGTGCATTTTTCTTGGTGCATGTATTCAAACGTTTAAAGCATAAAATAGATCCTCGTTCTTACGCGGGGGCCACTTTCTTGGGGTTAAACGGATTTTCTGTAAAAACACACGGAAATAGTGATGCTTTGGCGTTTGCAAATGCTATTCGTTATGCTGTTGATTTAAGTAATGCTGATTTTAACAGCGTGATTCGTGAACGGGTTGCTGCTGTATCAAGTATTCGTGACGAATTGTCTAAATAATAATTATAATCATAAAATTTCAGTTTTAATTATGTTTGTATCGTTGGTACAGACATATTCCTAGGTTGATATACGGATACAAAAAATTCCCGGTGCATTGTATAATATTCGCGTACAACCAAAGGAAATAAATATGGATAAAAAGAAAAAAGTGGTGATATCACATAAAATGCACAAAGGTAAAATATTAAAAACACATACAAAGCCAGATGAAAAACATTGGATAGAATCCCAGGCCAGGTTGATGAAAATCTTGGAAGCCAGTGGCATAAAACAAGAAAATTGTGGTTTAATGTTACCGCGCAGCCAAGATAGAGAATAAAAAAACCGCCAACAATTACTTGTTGGCGGCTTCTCCTCTCCTTCCGGTCTCCCGGAAACTGTTTTATGCAGCCATTGCATGATTTTTGGAATCTGCGTCGCTTGCATCCATGATCTTTTTTGCCTCGGCAAACACCATTTCTTTAACTTTCAAAGCCAAATCGTGTGTTTCTAATGTTTCGGCGGCAATTTCAAAATTATCAGTTCTGATTTGCAACGAAACATATGCACCAACCAAAGAAGAACGTGGTAAATCTTCGATGGAACGTGGCGCGTTGTTGTGGCCGATATGTAATTCGTCACTGAGTGAAATGATTTGTCTGTCTTGATTTACCCAAACGGTGGTGTTTAAAACCTGATCAAGTGCAATCATTATTTGTTTGATATTTTTTTGCATGTGTGGGTCCCTCCTTTCGTGGGGTTGAAAATAATAGCCTTAGTTGTATTTACACAAGTATTTACAAATTTTGAACTATTATTTAGTTGTTTTTTTATTGTTTTTGCCGGAAATCCAAGGGATTCAGGCGGTTTGAAACTTTTTCTCCTTGTCTATACAACCATCTTAGAATAAAAACGAATCGCTCGTCAAGAAAAAAATATAATTATTTTAAAAATATTTTAAAAAAAGTTAATTTGTCTTTGAAAACCATAAATTCCCATAAAATAATTATAATTTGTCATTGACAACCAATAAAATGCGTGCTACATTCATCCCGAAGTTCAAAAGAAACCGGTAAAAATCAAATATCCAGGAATACAATGTCATTGTTTCTCTCATCTTATGAAAATCGCATTGATGCCAAAGGGCGTATTTCTGTGCCGGCTTCTTTTCGCGCTTCTTTAAATAACGACAAATTTTCGGGTGTTGTTTTATACCGTTCTTTTACAAATAAATGTATCGAAGGATTATCAATGGCACGCATGGAACAATTGGCTGTGGCCACCGATAAAATGGGTGTTTTTGATAATTCTTTGGATGATTTGTCTGCTTTATTGTTTGCTGATGCGCGTCCATTACAATTTGATGTAACTGGGCGTATAATTATTCCAAATGATTTACTAAAACACGCGGGTATTGGTGATACGGCATTATTTGTTGGTCGTGGGAACAGTTTTCAAATTTGGAATCCTGACGAATTCCGCAAGGTTCAAGAACAATCATTAAATAACCTGCGTTCTGCGCGTCCAAATTTAATAATATAAATCATCAAAATATATATAAAATAAAAACCCCATTTCTGGGGTTTTTGTTATGGTTGAATTGTTGCATTAGGCGTCGTATTTGGATCTGGTGAGCTGCTGGTGCCGCCACTTGTACCACCCGTACTTCCACTTGTATTCCCACCTGTGCCGCTCGTGCTTCCGCTTGTTCCACTTGTACTCCCACTCGTGCTGCTCGTTCCTGTTGAGCTGGACGAAGAAGAACCACATGTTGCTGTACCAGTGCAGGTTCCGCCATTTGGATGAGTAGTATCAGCTGTCCATGTGCACAAACTACCCGCTGTTATTATTGATGTTGTACTACCAGACATACAATAACCCCACTTTTGTCCGCACTCGGTTTGATCTGTAATTTGCGCACAAGAATTAGTTATTTCATCTGTAGAAACATATGTTTCAACATTACTGTATATTCCTGTGACCCATTCTCTTAATGCTTCTGGTTTAACTTCGCCATACACATTACCATTCACAGACATACAAGTCTTGATTTGTGAATAGCAAGAATTAATCGCGATTCTGCTCTTTGTTCCGGCTGGATTTGATGCATCATAATTATTAGATGCCAAACAACTGGATACATCGCTGATACAACTTTCACCATAAGAAGCCAAAACTTCGTCTTGTGATGCCTTGATTTGTATCAAAGCGCGTTGCAAGAATTGTTTAATAACATCGTTTTCTGGGTTATACGTAACTTTGCCAGATTTTGTGGTATATGTATAATTTTGGCATTTATTCAACACAGACATGCACATACCATAATCTTTGTTTGTTTTGTTATCATGATATCCAATTTTGTTTTGCAAATATTCGGACATTTTATCCGAAGTTTCAGCTGCCTTCCCAGATTTTACTGTCCCATCAATGTATTTTGCCAATGTTATATAATTGGTAGTATCCTGTGGTGAAACCCATGGGTTTTTAGAGTTGTATTCCCATGTTGCAAACAAATTATCATGTGAATAATGTGTTGAATCGTTGTCTTGGGATTCTGAATTGCTGCCTGGCATACTGCCAACAACAACTGCGCCGTTTACAATGTATTGACCGGTTGGATCCAAACAACTGGTATAACCATTACCGCAAACGTAATCATCCTGCATACATGATTCCAAAGCACTCACACAGCCACGCAAATCATAAGAATTTTTATTTTGTGCAACCAACAAACGTGCTTTTTTCAAAACTTCTTTTGCATTAGCAACCGTTCTGGACATTTGCAAGTTAGAATCTGTTAATGCACGTTCATATGCCAAGCAAGACTTATCAATTTCCAAATCATAAGAATTGGTAATCATTGCCGCGTCCACACCTTGTGAAGTGCAAGAATTCAACACAGATGCCTTGCATCGAGCCGTTGCGGTTTTATATAAAGATTCACCACGTTGATTTGAAATGCTGTTGGTACTGGAACCTGTGGTATTTAAAAATCCAGATAAATCAAACCCAGCATTATCAATTGTAAAATCTAATAACCCAGACAAATCAAAACTGAGTGTGCTGTCATTTTCTGTTGCACTCGCTGTACCAGATTTAACATCCAAAATCATACGTTTCACTTTGTCCAAATCAGAACGAATAGCAGAATTATCTTTGGAATCTTTCATGCTCAATTCTGCTTCGGTTTCTGTGAATAACGTTGTAATTTGATCGGCCGATAAACCTATGTATTGAATGCTACGTGCGACATCTTGCAATGCCTCGGTTGCTGCGGCCAATGCAGCTTCGGTCTTTTCATAGTTGGACACATTTTTGGAACAACTGCAACGTCCTTGGTTATCATCTAATACATTACAATAATTATCCATACAAGATGCATATTGTGCCTGGCAATATTCTGTCAAAGATTTTATCGCATCTAATTCACTCGTAGTCGCAGCCGCAGTATCCGCAGTCGGTGTCGTTGCACTTGTTGTTGCTGTGCGAAGCGACGCGCCACGTGTTGAAATTGTCACAGGTACTGTGGTGGTACTGGTACGTTGACCGCTTTGAATATTTGCTGAAATATATGTTGGATCTTGACGTATGATTGTAGCCGCACGTGCTTTGACCCCGGATCTGGCCGTTGTACCAGTTGCACTTGTACGACGCGTAGATACACTGGTCGTTTTTGATGGCGACGTTGTGCTGCGCCCGATAACGCGAGAACGTCCTGAAACACTACGTTGCGACGTTGTTTTTTCGTTACGATTTGCCCCAGACCGGGTCGCCGTTGTACGTGTGATATTCCGCGCAGATGAAACACGCCCAGAAACCGAAGTTTTTGGTTTTGTAACATTCGTATCCACAGTTTGTTCAACAACTTCTGTTTCAACGGTACCGGTATCAACGTCATTTAATTCAACGTCGGAAAACACGATATTTGCATCATATTGCGATGGGGCAACTTCTGCAAAAGCCGGTAAAACCAATAAACCACTAAGTACAACAACAAGTCTTTTCATAGCAAAATCCTTCCTACTTTTGATAATATTTTATCATATTTTATGCTATAAAACAAACAAAAAAGATTAGTGGTGAGAAACTATGTGCAACACGATACTCAACACGAATAAAACCGTCACAATACTTAACACAATTTTTTGTGGTGTATGGTCTTTATCGCTATGACAGTTGTCACATGTACATGGGCATTCACGTAAAACAATAATCCAAGATATTCCCAACATTAATGCCGAGAAAACAAATATCCAAGGTTCTATCCATTCTGGGATAAAATACGAAGAATGTGCAACCTCGGGCGCAAATAAACTGATAACAGCCAAAATAATTGGTAACACACAGCAGAATAAATGCGGTAATACCGTTGCAATAATTCCAATTTTGACGGCTTTGCTTTTCATTCAATACCTTTTATTTGGCGTCCCCAGCAGGAATCGAACCTGCATCAGAGGTTTAGGAAACCCCCGTTCTATCCAGTTGAACTATGGGGACACGTTGCAGATATTTTAATCAAATAAAAAATAAAATCAATACCCAGAATAAAAAACAAATAAATGTTGATTTTTGCTTATGTCTTTGTATAATTATCACGAAAAAACAAAGGGAAATTTAAAATGGCAACAATTACTCGTAATGATTTGGCAACCTGTTTACGTGATAAATTTGGTTTAACAGCCACAGATTCTTATAAACTGATAGATATTATTTTTGACGAAATCGGTGAATCTTTGACACATGGCGAAGATGTGAAATTTTCTGGTTTTGGAACATTCAAAATTTTGACCAAGTCTGCACGTATTGGTCGTAATCCAAAAACGGGTGTGCCTGCGGTAATTTCTGCACGTCGTGTTGTTTCGTTCCGTCCCAGTACAGAGTTTCGTAAACGCGTTGGAAATAAAGATTAAAATAAAAAAATACCGACCAAATGATCGGTATTTTTTTTACCAAATTTTTACTCTTTGTTCTGGAATAACATACATTTTATTTTTGTCTGTTACACCAAATGCATCATACCACGCATCGATGTGTGGCAATATACCATTCACACGCCACCGTGACAGTGAGTGCTCATTCGTTTTTGTTTGTGCCAATGCAGCATCATCACGAATATTACTGGCCTCGGTCATGGCATAAGCAATAAAGAATCTTTGCGCGTCTGTCAAACTATCGATTGTTTCGCTGCGATTACCAAAATTAGTAAAAGCAGTATATGCAACCGTAATTCCGCCGTAATCAGCCAAGTTTTCACCCAGGGTAAATACACCATTTGCATGTGTGTCTGGGGCAACTAAAATATTATTGAAAAAGTCACGCATAACATTGGCGCGTTCGGTAAAAGATTGTGCGTCTTTTTCTGTCCACCAATCGCGCATATTACCATCTTTATCAAAATGGCGACCGCTATCATCATAACCGTGTGTCATTTCATGCCCAATAACACTGCCAATTGCGCCATAGTTAAATGCATCATCCGCGTTCATATCAAAGAAAGGATATTGTAAAATCCCAGCCGGAAAACAAATTTCATTTGTTGTTGGGTCGTAATAAGCATTAACTTCATGTGCATTCATATACCAAATATTTGGATCTTTTTCTTTCTCAATTTTATTCAACCAAAATTCATCTTCGAACTTTTCAACACGCACCATATTTTCGAATAAAGAATCATCTTTGATTTCAAGTTTAGAATAATCGCGCCAAACATCTGGATATCCAATTTTGGCCTTGAATGTGTTTAATTTTTCCAGCGCTTGTTTTTTTGTTTCGTCACTCATCCAATCAAGATTTTGAATACGCATAGACAGTGCAGTTTGTAAATTTTTAACTAATTGTTGCATACGTTTTTTAGCGGTATCTGGAAAATATTTTTTTGTGTATAAACGTCCAATTTCTTCGCCTATACTGCCGTCAATCATTGCGACCGCACGTTTCCAACGCGGTTTCTTTTCGTTTTGACCAGACAACACTTTACTGAATTCAAAAGCGATGTCGTACGTTTTATCATCCAAAAAGCCACTCGCAGAACTAACCAGACGCCATTTCAAATATGTTTTTAACAATTCTAAATCTGTATCATTTAAAATTTTTACAGATTCCTTGATTGGTTCTGGCTGATTTACATTTACAAATTTTGGTGAAATACCACGTGCAGCAAAATATTTATCCCAATCAAAATCTGGTATTTCAGCACGCAATTGTGCAATTGTCATTTTATGATAATTCACCAAAGGATCGCGAAGTTTTTCCTTTTTATAAAAAGATTTAGCCATACGTTCTTCCAGTGCATATAATTTTTTTGCGTCAACCGCCACACCAAAATTTTTCATTTGTCGTTCAATATATTCAATATATTTTTCACGAATTTGCTTTGATTTTGCATCATCGTCAAAATAATAATCACGGGACAAGCCGATACCACCTTGACCGATATTATACAAATAATGTTCACTATCTTTTTCATCTAATGCCACACCATCACCAAAAAATCCACCATAAAAGGAATGAATTCTGCCCAGAAAAGCAGGCAATTCATCACGTGATTTTATTGCGTTTATATCTGCAATATATTTTTGTACGGGCTTCACACCATCCGCATTTAATTTTTTTTCATCCATTGCAATATTATATAATTTTCCGATTTTACCTTTGTCGGTTTCTGCTATTTCGCGTACGCGTTTATCATTTTCTTCATTCAATGCCTCAAAAGAACCATATCGTGAATAATCATTTGGAATTAGGTGTGCGTCACGCCAGCCTTTTGTTGCGTAATCATAAAAATCATCACCCGCCACAGCGGTTAAATCCATATTGTGTGTATCAATTCCAGTACTCATTTTTTTCTCCTTGTTTATAAAAACAGCCAAACCAATCGTGATAACCACGGCGACAATTCCAATAATATTCAACAGTTTATGTTCCATTGTTTTACCTTGTTATTTTTATTAACAAATCGTCCAAAACCAATAATCCTTTATCAGTTGCCCAGATGCGATTGTCTTTTATTTTAACCAAGTCATTATGTGAATTTATAAAATCTATATCAACTATATTTTTTATATCATCGTCAAAAACAATTCCACGTACAGTTCGCAGGCCTGTAATCAATCTTTCAACAGCGCGCGTTTTGTTATCTAATGCAGAAAATTTTATATCACCACCAGATTGTTCAAACCAAGCATTATCCATAAAAACACGGCCCATTGCACCATTCCCCAGGCCAATATATGCATCACCATTCCATACATTTTGATTGTGTTTACATTCTTGTGTTGGTATTGCATAATTTGAAACCTCGTACCGGGGTAGTTTTAAATTATCGCGTATTGCGATATACATATCAGCCATTTCGTTGTTATCAGGCATTTGTAAATTCATACGACCAAATGGTGTGTTTGGTTCAATAGTTAATTCATACAATGATGCGTGTTGCAGACCAATTTTATTTATTTTATCACACAGTGAAATTACGTTTTTTGTGGTGTGATGCGGTAATCCATAAATAAAATCTGCACTGACACGAATACCTGTTTTTTGCGCCGATTCGATGAGGTGAACAGCGGTACCGACATCGTGTTTGCGACCTAAAAATTGCAGTTCGTCATTATCAAAAGATTGTACGCCAATCGATAACCTGGTCGCACCATTTTCAATAAATTCTTTTAATTTGCCATCGTCGATTGTTCCAGGATTTGATTCCAGCGTTATTTCATCACAACCCGATAAATCGAATTTTTCATTTAATTTTTGCATAACAGATCGAAATACCCACATCGGCATTAAACTGGGGGTGCCACCACCAAAAAATATAGTTGGAACTTTTATTTTACCCAATTTTGTTGCCCAAAAATCTATTTCAGCACAAATACCATCCCGATAAGATTCCCAATCCGGCGCCACAGCCGACGAAAAAAAAGCGCAATATTTGCACTTTGATATACAAAAAGGTACGTGAATATAAATATTATGCGCTTTATTCATACCCCAGATATTAAACAAAAGAACAAAAAAATCCAGTAAATCATAAAATGCTTTTTTATAATCTTTTTTTATGATATAATTACCCAGTAGTGATGACTATATGAGAAAGGGAAATATAGCGGTTTTACTGGGAATGGTTATATCGTTACCGGGTTGGGCTGGTAACGAAGGTGTCCCACATTATTATCAAAATCAACGTACATCGATGAACCGTGCTGGGTATGCCGATTACAAAAATCGTGGTTATTTAGATTATAATGGTACCCAGGGTAATAAACAGGTCGTTCAATCCAGCTCTTATGTATACCAGGTCCCCAGTGAGCAGCCAGTTGCATCATATCGCGGATCTATGACAACGAATGGTGTTGCTAATCCCACAGCCAGTGATAACGGTTTTTATGTTTATGGCGGTTATGGTCGTCGTTTTGCAGATTTTGAATTTACAACCAGTGTAAATTCTGTTCTTGAATGGGACGATATGATCTTTAATGAATTCAAGGTTGGTGGCCGTTATAATTTCACGCTACGTAATTTTGATATGATGGCATTTGGTGAATATACCTATGGTAAAATGGAATCAGGCGGCCTTTCTATGGATTATGATTTAAAACCATATGACAGTTCAGATCCAACCAACGGTATATTTACGATTTCTGTGGGTGATGAAACAGGCGAAAGCCATCATATGCGATTTGGTGTTGGTGCACGACATATATGGGATATTGCTGGATGGAAATTAACACCTATATTTGGTTACGAAATTTTTAAACACAAACTCCAAATGTCTGACCATTATTATCCTAACCAGGGTGTATATATTCCATTAATGACAACCGATGCGGAATATGTATTTGGTGACCCAGATGATTTGGGGGTGTTTTACTCTGTTCCCCAAGACCAGGCCGAAGCTGCCGCTGAAAAATGGTACCAGGTTTGTGTGTCACCCAATGAAATCCAGGTTGCAAATGTTTCTGGGGGTGGGTTATCCATAGGAAATATTTATTATAACGATGATGATTTGAGCCCATGGGGTGTATATGGTGATGAATGTGTAATAGTTGGCGGTGATGGTCCAATCGTTGTTTCTGGTAAAACACATGAATATAACACGACATGGAGTGGTTTTTACGTTGGACTGGAAATTGAAAAACAAATGACATTGACCGACAAATTACGTTTTTATGCCCAGGTCAGTATGCCGAAATATTCATCCGAAGGTATTTGGCCAAATCGTACAGATTGGCAACAAAGCCCCAGTTTCTTGGACGAAGGTGATAATGGCGCGTTCGCATATGCGATGGAAATGGAATATGGTTTAAAATTATCAGACAGATTGAGTTTATCTTTAAAGGCTGATACGAATTATTTCCATATTGGCAAAATTGGTGGAAAAATTTATTGGGCTGAATCCGTGGAATACGAAGCCATCCCACGTGATGATAATCCAACAATTGCGGATATCAAAGTTATTACAACCGAAGCACATACACAAAGTGTATCGGATGCTTTGAAAAAGGCCACATGGCAATCATTTGGTTTACATTTGGGCCTGAAATATTCTTTTTAATATAACATAGGGTGGTGTTGCGATATGAAAAGTTTTAGCCTGGTTTTTTGTGGCGTGGTGTTTTCTGTATTGTCCAGTTCGGGATATGCTGCGCGTGGCAATTTTGATTTTGACAGATGGAATGATATGCAAGCATCAATTCGTACAGATGCCCAAAAAGATAACATATCAACCGATACAATAGATGCGACTTTGAAAAATCCTGTGTTCATTCCGCGCATCGTTTACAATGACAAAAACCAATCAGAATTTAAACTGACTTTGCGTGATTATTTGTCGCGCACGGTAAGTAACGATCGTGTGCGCAATGGCCACAATATGTCAAAAACATATCCAACATTACTAGGTAAAACCGAGGCTAAATACGGTATTCCACGTAATGTGATATTGGCATTTTGGGGTATGGAATCAAATTATGGAACAGTAAAAAAAGCATACAGATTAAAAGACGCTTTTTTTACATTAATATATGATGGGCGTCGCGAAGCATTTTTTAAACAACAATTATTATCTTTGATGAAAACAGCCGACAAGAACAAATTGGATATCAATAATATTTATGGCAGCTGGGCCGGGGCGATGGGACATTTTCAATTTATTCCAACAACACTCGCACAATATGGTGCTGATGGTAATGGCGACGGCAAAATTGACATAATAAACAATGTCAGTGACGCCATGTTCAGTGCAGGCAATTATTTAAACAAACTCGGGTGGAATAAAAATGAAAAAATCGCCATCAAAGTTTTAATTCCTGCGGATTTTGATACAGATTTAATGAATGGTGATAAAAAATACACTGTTACACAATGGGCGGATCGCGGTGTGTTAAATGCTGACGGAACAAGTTTGGCTAAATCTGATGTTGTTGTCGGTTTGGTTGCGGATACAGATGATGATGCAGCATCCAGTTTGGTTGCATCCCCAGATAATGATATAGCCGATGGGCAATCGGTCAAAGTGGCATATTTAACATACCCAAATTTCTATCGTATCAAGCGGTGGAATAACTCAAATTGGTATGCAATTGCAATAGCAGAACTTTCCGACAAATTAAAATAAAACTGTTGCGATTAGGCTTTTTCTTTGCTACTATTTTACACATAAGTTATAAAAGGATAAAAAAGAAATGACTATCAAAGTTCGTGAGTACGAGGTTCGTTTAACCCGTACCAAAGAAGAACGCCGCCAAGTGCGTCAATTGCGTTATTCTGTTTTTGTAGAGGAAGAGGGCGCATCCGCCACCGAAGAACAAAAAAACCTACGCGAAGAATACGACACGTATGACCGGTTTGCTGAATATTTGGCGGTATTTCACAATGGCAAGGTTGTTGGAACATACCGTATTATAAATCGTGATGCTGCGGAAAAAATGGGCGGTTTTTACACGGAAACAGAATTTGATATTTCTAAAATAAAAAAATCTGGTGCAAATATTGCGGAAATGTCACGTGCATGTGTTGCCCCAGAATATCGTGACAATGCGCTGGTTATGCGTTTGTTATGGGTTGGTTTAGGCGAATATATCGTGCGTCACAAAATTGGTATAGTTTTTGGTGTTGCATCATGGCCTGGCACAAATCCAGCACAATCGGCCCAGGCGATATCGTATCTGTATTATAATCATTTATCACCGCTTCGTTTGCGTGCGACGGTTGAACCAACTAAATTGGTCGAAGGTGTTAATCCAAAATTAACCCGTATGAATATTTTGCCAGAGGTTTTTGTCGACAAGGCCGAGGCTATGCGTCAAATGACCCCATTGGTAAAGGGGTATTTGCGTATTAATGCGACATTTGGTCGTGGTGTATTTATTGATAAACCTTTTAATTCATACGATGTGTTTGTAATGTTAAGAACCAAAGATATGGATTCTGTATATAAAAAACATTTCTTTGGTACAGATGAAAGTTTCGAAGGTGAAGATTTCGAACTGCCATCAAACTTTATTCAAACATTGGGCAAGGTTATCGCATCGCCAGTAAAGGGTGCTGTCCAAGTTGCGCGTTCTGTATTTTCTTTCCTGTTACGCGAAGATGCGGCCGACGCCGAACTTATCCAAGATACTGATAAAAACGAAGATGAAGAAGAAAAGGCTGAATAATGAAAGTAATGGCGGATAAGTGTAAAACAAATATTTTTGAAACAATGATTGCTTTTGTTCGTGCGGCATTGTTTGTTTTAATTGTGCTTTTACACGTGCCAATAATTATGTTGTTGCCCATTGGGCGTTTTTCTGTGAAATATATGCGTTTTTTTATGTGGTCAATCGGCAAGGCTGCGGGTGTTCGTGTTCGTACACATGGCAAATTAACTAAACAGCGGCCATTATTGTGTGTTGCCAACCATATTTCAGTGTTTGAATTTTTCTCGGCACCGATTGGGTACGGTTGTTCATTTGTGGGAAAGATAGATATTGCCAGTTACCCTCTGGTTGGTTGGATTGCAAAAAAATTTGGTGTTGTATTCGTTGATCGTCGTCCATCACATGCACGCGAAGCCTTAGAGGCTGTATCAAAACAAATGCATTCTGCCAGCTATCCTGTGGTTTTGTTTCCCGAAGGCACAACAACAAACGGTGCATATGTGAAAGAATTCAAATCATCGTTATTTAATATTGCCGAAGAAATAGATGGCTTGACAATTCAACCACTTGTTATAACATATAAAACCCGTCGTGGTAAATGCGTAAACGACCAAGTTTTGGCAAATGATTATGCTTATTTTGATAACGCAAAACAAGACACCGGTCCAAAATGCGAGGTTGAACGTAGTGCGTTTGGTCAAATATTCCACGTTGCAAAATTGGGTGGAATAACGGTCGATATAACGGCATTGGACCCTGTGCCCGTTCAGGGTATGGACAGAAAAGAAATTGCAAAAGTATTACATGAAATTGTATCGAATAAATATATGGAATTAAAAGATAAAGAAATAAAAAAATGAGAATAGAAAATTTATGTGCTAACAGGTTGTATGGTGACGTTGCGGGCGCAACCACGCGCGGACATAAAATCGCGGTCAAAGGTGGATATATATATCAAACTTTTCAGGGTGGTTACACTTTGACCCCACTTGGTTGGTCTGTTGTTCATAAAATTGAAAACATTATTCGTGATGAAATGAACGCGGTTGATGGTCAAGAGATTTTAATGCCTGTGGTATGTACTGCTGATTTATGGCGCGAAACAGGTCGTTATGATTCTATGAGTGTTATTGCAAAGTTTAAGGGTGCATCGGGGGCTGATTATTTGATTTGCCCAACACATGAAGAAGTTGTGACCGATTATGCACGTTCTGTTTTGACATCATATCGTCAATTACCATTTATGTTGTATCAAATTCAAACAAAGTTCCGTGATGAATTGCGTGTGCGCGCAGGATTAATCAGGACACGTGAATTCATTATGAAGGATGCGTATTCTTTCCATGAAACCCAAGAAGATTTAGAGCAATATTATAAAAAATGCTTTGATGCGTATTACAGAATCTTTCGCCGTTGTGGATTGAAAAACTTTACCGATGTTATGTCATCAACTGGTGATATGGGGGGCAAGGTTGCTCATGAATTCCAACTGATTAACGAAATGGGCGAAGATACATTGTACATCTGTGACTGCGGTTTTCGTGCTAATAAAGAACTGGAAGATACAGATTCAACCAAATGTCCAAAATGCGGCAAAGAATTGAAAAAAGTTCGTGGTATTGAAATCGGTAATATTTTCCAACTGGGTAAAAAATATACAGATTCTATGCACATGACATACACTGATATTAATGGCGAAGAAAAGACCCCAATTATGGGTTGCTATGGAATTGGTGTCACACGTGTTATGGCGGCAATTATCGAAGAAAGTGCTGATGATAATGGACCTGTGTGGAATATGGAAACCGCACCTTTTGCTGTTGAAGTGATTGGTTTGGCCGATAAAGAAAATAAAACATATACATTGGCTGAAAAAGTCTATAACGAATTAAAGGCAAATAGTATAGAGGTTTTATTGGATAATCGCGACAGTCGTGCCGGTGAAAAGTTTGCTGATGCAGATTTGATTGCTGCACCAATTCGTATTATTGTGTCGCAAAAGAATCTGGAACAAAATAAATTGGAATTAAAATATCGTGTGAACAATTATGATACATCCAAATTGCCAACTATGCTGGATGTTGATAATTATGTGCAACCTATTTGTGATTTGATAACCGAATTAAACAAGAGATAAAAATGAAAACAGCAATAACACCAACTCGTGAAGAAAATTTTAGTGAATGGTATCAAAACTTAATTGTTGCCGCAGATTTGGCTGAAAACGCACCTGTACGTGGTTGTATGACAATTAAACCTTATGGTTGGGCGATTTGGGAATTAATGCGTGATGAAATGGATAAACGGATTAAAGCCGCGGGTGTCCAAAATGCAAATTTTCCATTGTTGATACCAATTGCATATTTTAATAAAGAAGCGGAACACGTGGCTGGATTTGCAAAAGAGGCAGCTGTTGTTACTCATTATCGTTTAAAAATGATTGATGGTGTTTTACAACCAGACCCAGATGCAGAATTGACCGAGGCATATGTTATTCGTCCAACATCCGAAACAATTATTGGTGAGGCTATGTCTCGTTGGGTCCAATCTTGGCGTGATTTGCCATTAAAATTGAATCAATGGGTAAATGTTATGCGTTGGGAAATGCGCCCACGTATGTTTTTACGTACATCTGAATTTAACTGGCAAGAAGGTCACAATGTTTTTGCTACACACGAAGAGGCTAATGCAGATGCACGTAAAATGCATAAAATGTATGAAGATTATATGCGTGAAGTTCTAGCGGCCCCTGTGATTGCTGGTGAAAAAACCCCAGAGGAACGTTTCGCTGGTGCAGATCATACTTATACCGTTGAACAAATTATGCAAGATGGTAAAGCATTGCAGGCAGGAACATCTCATGACCTGGGACAGCATTTTGCAAAATCATTTAATATTCAATATCTGGGAACGGACGGTAAATTACAGTACGGTTGGACAACCAGTTGGGGAACTTCAACACGTATGATGGGCGGATTATTTATGATTCACTCTGATGATGATGGCTTGGTTTTGCCACCATTAATTGCACCTTATCAAATTGTCATTATTCCAATTGTTCGTGAAGAAAGTGCAGATTCTTTGAATGCTTATGCTGAAAAATTGGGTGACAAATTACGCGAAGCTGGATTGCGTGTATTGGTTGATACATCAGACTTGCGTGCGCCGGATAAAATGTGGAAATGGATTAAACGTGGTGTGCCATTACGTGTTGAAATAGGTAGCCGCGAAATGGAACAAGGAACTGTCACAATTACACGTCGTGATATTGGTAAAGAATCTAAACATACAATCACAGTTGATGAATTAATGTCAGAAGCAAATGATATTATGACAACAATTCAAAGCGAAATGTACGAACGTGCCTTGAAACGTCAAAACGAAAAAATACATGATGTTAAAACATTATCCGATTTGGAACGCGAATTGGATAAAGGCACAATCGGATTTTTCCGTATTAAGTATGATTTAACATTAAATGATGAATTTAATGGTTTAATAGAAAAATACAAAATATCACGCAGATGCCTGGACAAAGATGATCCGACATTTGTATATGTTGCAAAATCTTATTAAAAAAACAGGGATGAAAATCCCTGTTTTTTTATTGCGTTACGACTTTTATAAAATCATCTTTTGTGTATTCTACGTTCGGTTCAAATTTTTTATTTTTTCCGTTGTTGAAAATATACCACGGTCTTAACCCAACAATTTTTACAATTTTGCCGTCAGTATACAGGCCGTCTTCTTCGGGCAACGCAATAACAGGTTCACGCATAGAATATTTTGTTAAATAATCTGTGGCAATTTTTGTTCGTTCTTCGTTTTTATTTGTATAATGTGCAGTAAAAGAAAAGCCAAACAATAAATCAAATCCAGATGTATCTTTTAATTCAACTTTATTTTCATCCATATATTTACACACATCAATATCTTTCCCCAGTATAATGGAACCCGCACTACCACCATAAACGACACCACCGTTATCCAGATATTTTTTTATATGCGCAACGGCGCCACTGTCTTTCAGCAATTTTAACAGTTTGTATGTATTTCCGCCACCTATGAAAATAGCAGAATAGTTTGATAAATTTTTATTCACGATTTCATCGGCTGTTTGTATAACCTGTATTTCGCCATGTTTAATATTGCTGAATTCGCCGATTAAAAATTTTTTGCAACTTTCATAACCTGGATCTATATGATTCCATGCTAAAGGAATATATAAAATCGGCTTTGTTGAATCAATTAAACTTTCAAATAATTTGTTTGTAATAACAGTTTGTTCTGTGTCACCGCCACCACCGAGTAAAATGCTCATAATTCACACCTTTGATACATTACAAATGCATTATAAATGCCACAGGGAGTAAAATCTATGTTTTTTTTATTAAAACTAACCGTGCGAAATATGATATAATAAAACCAACAGAGGGAGTTTTATATGAAAGTCGCAATAATTGGAATTGGTACAGTTGGTGCTGCGGTTGCAACCGCAATTAAAAATACAGGCCTGGTACATGAAATGGTTTTGTTTGATCGTGACGGTGTGCGTGCACGCGCGGCAGCCCAAGACCTGGGACATGCCGCGGCATTTTCTTTTGATGTAAAAATAACAGCGGCCAGTAATTATCGCGAAATTCGTGGTTCTGAAATTGTTGTGATTTCGGCTGGCGCCAATCAAAAGCCTGGACAAACACGTACAGATTTGTTGGCGGCAAATGCAAATGTAATTAGTGATATTATTCCGCGTGTTATGGCTAATGTTGATCCAAAATGCGTCAAAATAATTATTGTCACAAATCCATTGGATGTTATGGTAATGTTGGCCCGCGAATTATCAGGACTGCCTACAAGTCGGGTAATTGGTACAGGTACTATGCTGGATTCTGCGCGTTTGCGCACAATTTTGGCACGGCAATTGGATGTGTCACCGATGTCAATAAATGCATATGTGTTGGGTGAACACGGTGATTCTTCGGTTGTAAACTGGGAATCTGCAACTGTGGGTGCGATTCCATTAAACGATTTTTGTAAAAGTACAAAATTATCATTGCCACAAACCACACGTAAAACAATCGAGCATCGCGTTCACAATGCAGCATACGAAATTATCCAGGGTCGTGGTGCAACATGGGATGGAATTGCGGCCGCGGTCACTGATTTGTTACGTTGCATAATTAACGATGAAAAGCGTATTTTGACAGTCAGTACATGTAACCCGAAAACAAACCTGTCTATGTCTTTGCCATCTATTGTTGGTGAAAATGGAATTGTTCAGGTTTTAACTCCGCGCCTGTCCGCGCCCGAGGCTGCTGCATTACGCACCAGTTATCGTACGATTCGCAAAAATTATAACAATATTTAATGGATTTTAATCGTATTTATTCTATGTAATTTTGCAATTATAGTGTGTCATATAAAAAGGAAAATTGCATATGATACACGACGACATTGAATATGAATTATTACCAGACGGATGCGGTTTTTGCGCAAAACATGATGGTGAAAATATCGGTGAAATAACATTTGTTAAAATTGGTATAGATAAACTGATGATTGATCACACTTTTATAGAAAGCGCTTATCAAAAATCATCCATAGAATTTAATTTAGTTATGCGGGTCGTAGAATTAGCACGACATCAACACCGTAAAATTTTAACCATTTGTCCTTCTGCACAAACCGTATTTATGGGACATCCAGAATTTGATGATGTGCGATTGGTAAATTCACGATAAAAAAATTGTATTTTTTCATAAAATTATCTTGCGCGATTTGATTTGTATTTTCTATAATACAACTATCACAAAGAAAGGAGAATTTATGAAAACAAAAATTTTATCAGTTTTGGCCGGTTTAGGTTTTATTGGTATGGCAAATGCCGCAGATATGACAATTTATTACTCACCAACTTGTCCACATTGTCACCATGCCCAAGAATTTACCAGAAATAATTTTATTTATGAATATCCAACAATGAATGTTACATTAATTGATGTCACGGTTCCTGAACATCGTGCGTTGTTTTTGGATGCATTAAAGGCTTGTGAATTTTCATCAGGTGGGGTTCCTGTTATTAAAATTGGTGATAAATGCTTCCAAGGTTTTGCTGAAAGCATGGCGGATGAATTGCGTGCTGCAATAGAAGTTGATATGCCAGATGATGCCAAGAAAGCTGCGGCTGATGTTAAAAAGGCAATCGCAGATGATGGTGAAAAATATCGTTCTGAACATTCATCACCTGTGGCAAGCGTGTCAGAATATACTGCCGAAGTAACCACATTCGACGAGGCGGAAAAAAAAACTAATGCATCCGATAACCAAATAGCATCATGGACACTTATTATTTTGGCATTCATCGTGCTGGGATTCAGTGTGGTTGTGGCTCGCAGAAAAAAATCCAAAAAATAAAAACTGGGGATTAAACCATGTTTGATTTAACAAGTCTGGATTATTTATATATCATCGTGCTGTTGGCGTCTACGGTATGGGCGACGATTCGTGGTGGTGTATATGAAACCATTGCAACGTTATCATGGGTTGCTGCGGCGGTGGCGGCACGTTTCGCTTCGCCTTGGTTGGATGGTGTTTTTCAATCATGGTTTAAATTACCTGATTCTACGGTTGTGACATTGGTTGCATCATATTTTGTGGTGTTCTTTGTAATATTACTGGTTGTTGGTTTTATCAATCAAAGATTGCGCGACAAAATTCAAGAATCTATGATGAATGTAACCGATCACACACTGGGTGTTATATTTGGTATAATACGTGGTGTTGTTGTTATGGGAATCGTGTATTGGATTGCATTGTGGTATTATTCTGATATTCCACAAATGCCATCATGGATAGAAAATGCCCGTACACGCCCTGTGATGCAATTGACCGCTAAAAAATTGGATGATTGGTTTGTCCCTGGGGCTGAAAACAAACTTTTGGCACGTGATATCGCGGGCAGTAAACAGGCTGATGAAATTTATAAAAATTTAATTAATCCTGCTGTGTCAGCGGTGAATGAAATTAAAAATGGCGAAGAACGTGGTGCTAAAACAACTTCTGGTAAAACGGATGGTAAATCTCAGGATAAACCAGCAAGTGCGACTGTGAAACCGGATGAAAATACCGGATATAAATCTTCGGAACGGACTGCATTGGAAAACCAGTTGTTACAAATTGAAACATCTGCACGTGCGGAAAATGCCGCCACCCAGGAATAAAATTAGTTTGGTTTAAATAAAATTCCTCTGGATAAAACCAGAGGAATTTTTTTATAGGCTTTTGTTCTTGATGCTAAAAAGCATTTATTGTGTCAAAATAAAAATGATTCAAAAACAGGAGTACAATAAATGCTATTAAAACCAAAAATTTATATAACCATATTGTTTATTTACGAGATTTTTGCGGTAATGTTGCTACATTGTCAATATATGTGCACAATGATGCTGGGTAATACCGCATGCCAAGATTGGTTCCGTTATTTTGCTGCATGTATAATCATACCAGGATTGGTGTCATTAATATGGATGTGGTTAGAAACAATTATACATGCATATCATCACAGATTTTTTCGTCGTGCACGTGGCGCATTAATAGATGTGCTGGATGGTTTGCGCGACAGATTAGCTGAAAAAGTATCCCGTGAAGATATAGAACGTTACATAACAATTGCTTCGTTATACGGCATTCGTTATTGTATGGCACGTAATCCAAAGTTTCGTGCAGTTTTACATGAAATTATTCCAGAAAGCATAGATTGGGATTTAGACGAAGAAGACACAAAACCCAGAAAAAACAAAAAACGTAAATAGTTTGTTTTGCTGTTGATAAAAAGCCGCCCGTTTGGGCGGTTTTTATCTTTGTATATCTTGTTCTGCTAATGTTAGAATTTCTTTATTGATGTTATTTAATACAGAGTCAGGTGCACCTGCACGGATTAATTCATTCTTTTTTTCTCTTATCTGTCCTATGTATTCGTATATTGTTTTTTCCAGTCCTATTATCTTTAATAAAGGATCTGAAATATTACTAGATTTAATAATTTCTGGACAATAATCAATACGTTTACGTTTCTGGCGTGGTTGCGCTGGTGCTGGTGTTGATTCTTGTTCGTTTGTTTGTTGTGAAACCACAGGTTTTTGTTTTTCAGGTTGTGATGCAGCTTGAGATTTTTGTGGTTGATATTGTTGCAACAAATCAGCCACGTTTAAATAATCGTCACTTTGCACCAATTCTTTATCGACCGGTGTTCTACCATCCATCAATACACATTTGATTGCATTTGGTATAGCTATAGCATTATACTCGTTCGCATCAGATTTATCATGCTGGCTAAAAAATCCAATTGCAACCATAACACGATCTTTTGGATTGATTGTCCAAACAATACGTCTGTTATCTTTTGGTGCGACTGCTTGCGCTACTGCCTTGCTACCTTTTGTTTTGATCAATGATAATGATTTTATTGTACCGTCTTTATCGATGTATTGTACAGACTCTTGCGCAGGTTGAGTTGTATAATTTTTATTAATAGAATTTATCGATTCTAATATAGAATACAACAGTTGTGAACTATCCTTGCAAGAACTGCAAATATCTTTCCATATACTTTTTGGAATATATTTAACAATACGCAATTTATGTTTTTTCTTTTTGGTTTGTTTTTCTGTTTTCGTTACCTCTGGTGGTTGATTACCAGGATCACCTTTTGGTTTTGCTCGTGATGATTGTTGCGCTACATATTGTAATACTGCAACTCTAAGATCTTCTAAATCATCAATATGAACACATACAACAACATTATTGTTGTGCATCTTTCTTACAAATTTGATATTGGCTTGTTTTGCAGCATTTCTTATTACTTTATCATCCAGTGAAATATCATTAAAACAACTGTTACCACGGAATACATTAAGAATTTCTTTACGTGTCAACCATTCTTCTGTTTTTTCAGTTGGTTGATTTTTTGTTTTATTAAGAAATTCGATATCAACCTGTGGTTTTTTTATTGGTTCAGCTTGTTTTTCTTTTGCGTGACCTTTTTGTTCCAAAGCACCTTGTAAACATACCGTGTGTTTAGAATTCCAAATTTTGATATTTGGATGTTTGTCAGCAAATTGTTCAAATTCAAACAAATCTGAACCATCTTTCAATACTTTATTTATTATGCTGTTATTCAACAAAATTTCACGTACAGATGCAGGAAATACTACATCTTGTAAAAAGGATAACGTATTAACTGTATTTGTGAAATTTACAGATGTGGTACCATCAGGAATATGTACAAAACTGGTATTCCAATCACAATTCGAACAATCCAGAGATCCATTTATACGTTTTGGAAATATGATGTTTGTTTTTGCTTTGATTTTTTGGCAAACAAAATCACCATTCACAACCAGATTTGAAAAATCTAAATCTTGTTTTGCTTTGGACACATTCATAGAATGCATAATGTGATAAGTTTTAGATTTGTCTAAATCAAACAAATTCACATGTTCACCATTATCCAAAACCACAATCATAGATAATGCAGAGTCGGATTGTTTTAATGTCCCTAATGTATTCATAAAACTTTTTACTTTGGCATCAAAACTATTTTGACTAATCATCAATCGATTTATTAAATTATCGACCAAAATGCCTTTTTCTGGATCTCTTTCAGCATTATTTATGCGTGCAAGATTCTGTAACAGAAATTGTTTGAAAATTTCTTCGGTTTTTTTACCTGATGCAGTTAATTCACCATTGTGAACGTTATCGGAACACATAGAATATACGAAATTGATTTTATCACGCAGTGACAATTCTTTTGATAATTGTGGTGCACGATTCCCCAGTATACCCATTATTGTTGCCAGTATCTCTGAATCAACAACAGAATAATGTAAAGTTCCCAATGCGGCATCTGATTCCACCAATGTTTTGCGTGTTTGCGCAATCCATGGTTCATGTGGAAAATCTTTGTTAGAATGTAATTTTGCCTTAAGTTTTTCACGCGATTTGGTGGTCGTCCAGAACAAGTAACGTACATCTTTGAAAGATGACATGTCTGGTGCGGCACGATCTTTCCCTTCTGTATTAAACAGTTTGCTTGCGTCTATATCGGCATCAGCCAACACATTTTTAATAGCAGCATAATTAGTTGGAACAAATATCATTGCATCCAAAGCTGCCAACAGTCCACCAACGATTTCAGGTGACAGTTCATCCGGTGTCTCCAAAATTAAATGCGCTAATTCGTCTTTTTTAGATATCTTGACATCTATTTCCATGTCGTTATGAGGTACAGCCGTTAACAATTCTGGCAAACCAATTGGTAACTTATGTTCTTTTGGGTGTAAAGTACTTGTAGAATGCTCTTGATCAGCAATAGCCATCACCGACTCCAAAGACAATCCTTCGGCTTCGAGAGTCTTTTGTAATGCATTCATAAATATATCAATTTTATCTGCCATTAGTAATCACCTTGGGTTATTGTTGATAGATTTATAGCACATAAAAATATTTTTGTCAACTATTTTTGTTAAAATTTATTATTATTATAATAAAACACGATAAAAGAGCCCTAAATTGATATAAAATCTAACTATTCTTCATCATTACCGGTATAAAAACCGACAAAATCTCCGGACGTGACCCAGAACAAAAACGGCCTGTCTGCCACAAATTCGGTAATTTGTCTAACCGCGGTTGAAACCAACTTCATTTCAACCACTGTTGCGGCGGCGGCGGTTGTTCCTTCTTCATCCACCTCTATCACAGCTTTTTGAGCAATTTTGGTTACATGTGGCACTTCGTTCGGGTTATTCGAAATACCAGATAAGTCCATAGATTCTTCACTAAATATTTCATTTATCCCAAGATTTTGAAACAGTTGTTTTACATCGATTTTTTTATCAATTTTGAATTTCGGTAAAACAATTCTAACATATTCAGTACTGTAATCTAAATTTAAATCGTCTGTGGATAATCCGGACATAAATTCAGTAAAATCAATATCTTGTTTTGGCAGGTAAATAACCAAAAAGCCGCCGTTTTTATAAGGTAATTTTACTGATTGTAATTTAGAATTTTCAGCATACATAATATCCACAGCATTATGCATCATTGGTATTTTTTTATCTTGCCCAGACAAATAATGAAATGTTTCTGGGTATGTTCCATTTTTTTCAAATTTCGTAACCCAGTCATCTTTGAAATAAATTGTATTAACCAGATACAGGTCTGATTGTGATGTGGTTTGTACATCTAATACTTTTGTGATTTTATTTTGCGTTTCCATCGCAATCCAATCGTTAATCACACTGGTGTTTTCCGGCAAAGGCTGTACAGATACATCTAATACATCTGTCAACAGTGATTGATATGATACAGAAAAACTATTGCCCCAAATAGAATTAGATATTTGCAACGTTTCTGGTAAATTTTGCAACATTTCGTGTAATTCCGCATTTTTACTTTCCAATGGCTCACCTAAAAATGTTGTTAACTCTGTCAAAGCCGTACCAGTCGCGCCATTTGCCAACATATCTGTGGCAAACGCAACAGACAGCCCAGAAATAACTGTATTATCTTGATTTTGTTTAAAACTTTCCTTTAACAGATTTATTGTGCCAGAATCAATACCATCCCGCCCCCAGGCATTCACAGAAAACACCATCAACAAAGGTAAAATTAGTAATTTAAGATATTTTTGCATACTTCTCTCCAATCATCTTCTATACCAGTATATTTGATTAACATCCTAAAAGCAATAGTATTTCTGGCGCCAGTTGTTGGGCTTGAACAAACGATCGATTACAAAACCGATGGTTCGGGTATATTTTTCTGCATATTTGTGTAAAAAATGGGTAATATTTGATAAAAATATTAAAAAAAACCGCAGGTTTCTGCGGTTATTTCTGGTGCCAGTTGTCGGACTTGAACCAACGACCCTCTGATTACAAATCAGATGCTCTACCAGCTGAGCTAAACTGGCAATGTGAGACTATATTATATTTTTTATTTTACAAAATCAAGCACATTTTTTTAAAAGTTGGCTTTCTGCCGCATATATGATACAATTACGGTATAATCATGATAAAAAAGGAGATAAAATGTCGGTTCAAACAGAATTAAAACAAGAAACAGAAATATTTGCTTTGCTGTCTACGAAAATACTGAAATCAAAAACAGCAGATTCTCATCAAACACGAATAAAGGAAATTAATAAATTTAAATTTGATACATTTGATGTGGAATTTACATATTGCGAAGACAACTGTACCAATGAATATTTTGATGAAGATACTATACATGTCACCAATTCCAGTAATAAACCCGTCCATACAACCGTTGATACAATCGTTGTCAAAGATAAAGCAGGAAAAAGAATCTTTGTTTGCGATTGCAAGCCATATGATGTCGAAGGCGAAGCTTTTGAAATACAAAAATTCAGGTATAATGCTGCAAAAAGGTTATTATCTGTAATTAATAGGCGTATGGAACAAGAAGAAGAAAAAAAGCGCAAACAAGAAGAATTGCAAAAAGCGCAACAAAGAGTAATCGCTTCGAAAAAATTGAGAGAAAAGCAATTGCAAGACCAGGCCGCCACAGCACAAGCATTACAACAAATCAAAGATTTATAAATATCTAAGCATAAAGGGATATATACAATGTTGATTTTTAATAAACAATACCGCGACGAAGAAAAAATTATTTCTGCGCTGGCAAAAAAGATAAAAAAATCTAAAACAATAAAAGGACACCATAAAATTAATCAGGAAATATATGAACTAGACAATCTGGTCATAGATCTGGATGTCACCACATATACTTTATCTGTATCCAGTAACAATAAAAAAATCATAGATTTAAATTGCCAATATGATACGTACGACAGGTTACAACAGGTTCGATATGATTGGTTTAGTTATTTGCTGGATTTAGCAAGAAAACGTTGTATAAAAAATTTCGAGAAAGATGAAAAAAACAACGAAAAACTGAAAAAAGGACAAAAAATACTAAAAGACACAGATAAAATAAAACAACGACAGGCGGTTTTAAAAAACGCGTTGGATACGATAAATCAGTTGTAAAATACGGGCTTTATGCCCGTTTTATTTATACGTTGACAGGCTGCTTTTTTGTGCTATTATCGAAAAATCTCACAATAATGAAATTTAACGATATGAACATAAAAAGGGGTTGTAACATGGCGTTATTGAATAAACAAACAAGTACCGAAGAAAAAATAGGCAGCACATTACGTAAAAATATTAGAACATCCAAAGATTTTGATTTTAAAATGATTGATAGCCGTGAAGTATACTATTTGGATGGTATGGATATCAGTTTTGATGTATGTACAAATAATTTGGATGCAACATATAAATCTGGTTCCAGGTTTGTTTCTATGTGTTGTGCATATAATCCCGAAAGTTCTGTTCAAAAGGCCAGATTCAATATGTTTTCATCTGTTTTAGAGGCCGCCAGAAAACGTGAAAGTAAAGAAAAAGCTAAAAAGGCAAAACGCAAAGCCCAAGAACAAATGGCGCAAGCGGTGTTCAAAGAACAAAAAGAATTAAAAAAATAAATGAAACGGGCATTATGCCCGTTTTTTAATATTGAAATCATAAAAATCGTTGCTAAAATTGTACTCATGAAAAAATTACCTGAACTTTTGGCGCCTGCGGGCACATTGGATGCATTTAAAACGGCTGTACTGTATGGCGCAGACGCAATATATGCGGGGTTGCCGGGTTTTTCTATGCGTGCACGTGCTAAAATTGATGTCCAAGGTGTGAAACAGGGTATTGAGTTCGCACATAGGCATGGCAAAAAGGTCTATTTGGCATTTAATCTGTTCGCACATGATACAGATTTTGAAAATATGCCACGTGTTGCCGAAATTATAAATTATTTGCAACCTGATGCACTAATTGTGGCCGATGCTGGTGTTATGATGTGGGTGCGTGAACATTTCCCAGATATGCCACTGCATGTGTCGACCCAGGCAAATATTTGCAGCGCTGCATCTGTTAAATTTTGGCAAAACGCAGGTGCGTCATTATGTGTCCTCGCGCGGGAGGTTTCGCACCGTGAATTTTGTTCTATTCGTGAACAATGCCCAGATATAAAATTGGAAATCTTTGTGCATGGTGCGATGTGTATGGCGTATTCAGGGCGGTGTTTGTTATCGAATTATATTACAGGTCGTCCATCTAATCGTGGTGCATGTGCGCAAATGTGTCGTTGGAAATATGATGTCATTTTACGCGAAAAAGAAAGCGGTGTTGAAATGCCAATCGACGAAGATGATCGTGGCGCATATATTTTAAATTCCAAAGATTTGTGTTTAATGCCCAGATTGGCCGAGGTTTTAGAATCATCACCCGATTCATTGAAAATAGAAGGCCGTAACCGCAGTGAATATTATGTGGGCAGTGTGACCAGGGCATATCGCAACGCGATTGATGCGTATGCACGTGATCCTGAAAAATTTAATCCAGACGAATTTATGGCTGATTTATCAGTATTGGAATCACGCGGGTATACAACGGCATTTTTTGATGGACCATTACCCGATACAGCACATAATTTCGATACAACAAAATCTGATTCTGCGTATCATGCGGCCGGTGTTATAACCGCGGTAGACGATAAAAATATAATCTTTGAATTGCGTAATGAAATCAGGGCAGGGGATGAAATTACATTTTTATTACCGCATGATAAATTCAGTATAAAATTGGATAAAATTGTAAATGCTAAAAGTGGGGAAACTTTACAAAAAATGTCCGCCGGCCAAGGCAATTCCTTGCTAATATCGCGCGATATCATTCCAACACAATACTTGCCCCAAATGCAAGAATACATCTTGGCGTACAAGCATAAATAGTTATTTGCTATATTTACCTGCAATTACTTTCTGGGTTGCGGCAATTGTTGCCATCAATGTATTTGCAAATTTATTTTTTTCAAAATATTCTTGTACAAAATATGCAGGCGATTCAATCGGTGCACTTTTATACTGTTCTAAATTCATTGAATTTCCATATCCACGTTCAATAGCTGCACGTGTTTTTGATTCTGTCAAAGGTCCAAATTCAGGATTATGCCAATAAACATGGTGAGTAAATTCGTGTAAAATCTCACCAATAAATAAATCTAATTTTTTTATAAAATCACCATCTTTGACACGAATTAATTTTAATTTATCATCATAATCAGCTTCGTTATTACCTTCGATATCTTTTACAATACGCAAAGACACAGGTGTGATTTTATGTGTCATACAAATTATATCTAAAAATTTTTGACCAAATGCTTGTTTTTCTTGGGTTGATATTTTTTCAAAATCAATTGCAGCCTTGGTTAAATCAGTATTATTTGAAATTACTTTTACAGATATGTTAAACAAACGTTTTGCATATTTAGCAAATGCTTTTTCTTGTGTGCTTTTGTTCAATAATCTATCCATATTATCGGTGATTTTTGATTTCTTAGCCAACAAATGCAAATCTTCTTTTTTTAATCCGCCACCAGGAACAACAGCATCATTAATATTTGTTTGAACTGTTGCCAGTTGTTTTTTTAATTCATTATATTTTCGAGAAAATTTCATAACACACCCCAGTTATTACTTTGTTCTTTCACGAACGCGTTCTTCACGGACATTTTCACGTTCACGGATGACGGTCTTTACCGCAATTTTTTCGGGCTTTACCGTCGGTTTAAACCCGTTGTCATATTTTTCAAATATTTGTTTAATAACTGTATAGCCTTGTTGACGTTGGAATTCTGCCTGGTTTATCATATTGTCTTTGTCAGTTTTACTCACGCCCAACAAAGCAAACGTTTGATTACGATTGTCGTTATTACGTATTTTTTCAATCCATTTATTACGATGTTCAAATACCGCACGTTGTAAAAATATAGTCAAAACATCACGACGCGATGTCGCAAAAAATTCATCGCGCATATTGTCCAATGCCGTGTTCCAGGCATCTTTCAAAATACCGCCCGAAATCCATAAAATGACAGACGAACCTTGAAATATGTTTTCCAGTGCATCGCGCAAAAGTTTTTTATCATCTTCGCTGACCCGATTGTCATAGAATACATTGATATCTTGACCTGCGGCCATTGCTAATGCTTTTTCCATATTAAATTGTTTGTCTGCCATTTTTTACCCCTTGCACATTATGCTGCATATTGCATTTGTTGTTGTAACAACGCTTGTAATATTTGTTTTTGATCCGGCTTTGCTTGTGATTGGACGCGTGCGTTGTTTTCTTTCACTTTTTCTTGTTCGTGTTCAAACATTTCACGTACAGAACGCATATTATCACGCATCATTTTTTCGCCGAACGCTTTGTATGCTGGCATCACTTTTTTATCCAACACCAATTCAGACGATGCGGAACCCATAATTTGCTTTGATACAAATTTTTTCAATTCAGCAACCTGTTGCGCGATTTCAAACGCGACAGCATTTTTTTGTTTATCTTTTTCCATAGTTTTCGCAAAAGCGGTCAGTTGTTCCAATGCCTTTTGTTTTGCGGTCCCCAACTTTACATTTTCACCATTAGCCCAGTTTGCAAAAACCAAACCGACATACATTTTATGCAAATGTTGTTTTATTTTCTTTTTTTGTTCAGTATTTAACTGTTTTACATTTGGCAATCCCAACGTTGCATGTAAATTTTTGCTAAATTCAGGAATGTTTTTTATTTGGTTCGTCATGGCGGCCTCCTTGTGTTTACTGGCGGAATCCCTACCCACAATACATATATAGGGTTTGCAAATCATATTTCAACCCATATGTCAAGAAAAAGATTGTTTTGACATCCATCACGTTATGTAGAATAATAGTTCCGCTTGTATCACAAAGCGTGCTGTTGCCAATAATGGGCGGTGCGGATACGGCCCTGGTCTTGCCAATAATGGGGGTCAGGAATTTCATCACAACATGAAGGAGTGATTAGATGAAAAAAACTTTGAAGACTTTGGCTATTGCCACTGCGTCGATAATATCGACTGGTGCTATGGCTGCTACAACAAACATGGAAAATCCACTTTTTGCACCAAAAGCGGGTCAATTTTTCTCTAAAACTGGTGCTGGGGTTATGTATAAAAAGGCCGATCATACTGACGCTCTGAAAGCAAAACACCATGATGGTGCCGACGAATTCCCTGTATGGCGTTTAACCGAAGATTTTGGTTATGGTATCACAGATCGGTTGAATACATATTTGTCAATTGGCTATACACACAACGGTGATATTGACCGTAAGGGTATGCACCGTGGTCGTTTGGGCTTGGCATATCGTATCTTTGACGACACAGATGCGGTTGTTTGGGATGTATATGGCGAAGCTTACCTGTCCGGCGTTTCCAAGATGAAGGGTTCATATGACGTAGACGGGTTTAAATACGACAACTTCTCTAACGGTCGTTGGGGTGCTGTATTTGGAACAAAATTGGGTAAAACATGGGATAAATTTACCGCGGCTTTGTTCTTTGAATACTTGCAAACATTTGGAAATCACAACAACGAAATTGAATTAAAAAGATTTGATTTAACCAAGTTTGGATATGGTATTCAAAATGCAACAGATATTGGATTCCCAGATAAAATCTCTGTTGATTTGAAATCTACAAATGAAATCGTTGCTGGGTTCAGCACATTGTACCAAGCAACTGAAACATGGTCATTTGGTGGCGGTTTCAAATTTATTGAACATTCAGATAACGGTGTGAAATCGATTCATACAGACGTTTCTGGTGCAAACCAAGCTGTTGTTAACGGTTTGTTAGCGGAAACCAAAGATATGAACGATGGTTGGAACGAATACGCACTGAACGCGGTTGTTGCAAACCAAGTTTCAGAAAGCGTCCAAATCGCCTTGTTCGGTGAATACACATTTGATACTTCTCACAAGATGTCTCAAAATGGTACCGATGCCAAGGTTGAAATGGGTGTTCGTGCGAACGTACGTTTCTAATCTGAACAAAAATAAATTTTATATTGGACATTTCCCTGGGGACAACCCCAGGGATTTTTTTTATTTTGTAATAATTACTTTTTTATCGGTCGATTTTATGATATAATAGTATAAAAGAAATACGGAAAGAGAATGAAAAAATCCAAGATTTTTGGGATTTTTACCGCGATTTTTGTCGGTGCACCATGCGCTTTGCATGCGGCATATCCTGTTTATTCTGGATATAATAACCAACAAAATGCTGGTCGGGTTATATACGTACCAACGACAAACGGTAATGTTATTGCAACGAATTCTGTGGTTGCGACCCAGCCAACGCGTATAACCGGTGCGTTGCCACGTGTTGGATCGTCTGCGATAAACGCGGGTCGTCGTTATTATCAACCCCAAGATTTCGACAGATTGGCGGACAGCGGCCTGTATATCGGTTTGTCTGCGGCATATACTGTGAACGTAATGGGTGAATTTAACGCCGATTATTCAAATGAAACGGGTGCATATATGGTGCCGGGCGCATTCGAAGGTGGCGCATTCAAAAAAGATACGGTCATTCCATTACAATTATCTTTGGGTGCCGCGATTAACAGTGATTTGCGTATTGATTTTTCTTATTCCCGTTATCACGATATGTCATATCCACAAAGTGTTAAAACGGCGGATGGTTCGGGCGGATTTGTCACGGCCAGTGCGACCGGTGGTGCGGTGACGGCGAATGTTGCATTGATAAATATGTTTTATAATATCGATTCGTATACCGGTTTCTTGGCCGGTGGATCATTACGTCCGTATTTTGGTGCGGGTATTGGTATCGCATTAAATACAACCGCAGATTACACAGTATATGACGGTACATTTTATTCCGAGGCTTTGCCAAACGAAGTTGGCCCAGGTGAACCGACGGCTGTATCAGACATAAATGCATATCATAACGGCGGAACAAATGAACAATTGGCATTTGCACTCGAAGGTGGTGTCACCACTGATTTAGGTAATGGTATGAAGTTAGATTTATTTGTTCGTTATACCAATATGGGTAAAGTTAAATCATCAGGCAGTATCGTTTTAACCCAAAATGAATGGGTCGCTGATGGTGTTGGTGGCGAAAGCAGTTATCAAACCGTGGCACATTACACAGATTGGACAGAAAGTGCAAGACTCAGTACTGTTGACCTGGGCGCCAGATTGAGATTGCAATTCTAAGGCAATACGAAAAAACGATGAAGGTATCTGGATTAAAATTTTTGGTTTTATCATTACCTGCGGTTGCAGTGCTGTTTCCGTATTCTGCGAATTCTGCTTTACGTGTGAATAATGCTTCGTTGGTCCAAGGCCAAATGTATACGGCTGCGCAACAGGCGGTGGTTGCCCAACAACCAATGACGCCACAACCGGCACGTATGGTTAAAAATGAAAACGGCGAAACCGTACAAATATCTGATGCCGAAATGGCGGCGTGTAGCGCGATATATACACACCCAGCCGGACAATTTGATTGGGTGGTTCCAACAATGGGGACAAAGTCTGGGTCTGCTGCGAATTGTACCGCCTTGGTCGAATTACGTTCATACAAAGATACGGGTGGCACTGAATATACAGTCTTGGCCCATGGGTATTTGGCGGCCGGTGACACGGTGACATGTAACGTTGATAATTTCCCAGAATTAACACTGGCGGGAAAAAATTTTACATACCCCGCCGATGCCGAACCGACTATCGAAGATGTTGAAGCCGCAATGGCCCAGGAACAAAAAGTTAATGCCGGGTGGAAAATCTTGGGTGCCGCTTTGGTTGGCGGAATTGGTGGAAATTTATTAGGCAAAGAAGATAACAAAAATAAAGATAAAGAAACACCCTTTGGATTAAACAAAGAAAAATTAAAAACAACGGCATTGGGGGCGGCGGGTGCTGCGGCTGTTATGACGGCCAGTACACAAAGTAATAATTACAAAGCCGGGCAAATTATTTTATCGAGTGGTGTTAATGCTGTGGCGGGTGCTGCGGCTGGAAATTTGAGTGGCAACGGTGACGACGTTTTAAGAATAGAAGATTGCGTTGGCAAAAATTTAAATGGGAAATGTATAGTTGGTTTGGTTACCTTGCCAGGTAAAAATGTTACATTTGGAGAATGGTCTGACCCAAAAAAGACAAATCCAGAGGAAGATGATAAATATTTCTATTTTTATAATGTTACCAATGGTAATACCTATAGATGTACGCAAAAGGCAACGCCAGCCACAGAGGATGAAAACAAATACAAAGAGTGTACATCGTTGTCTTTAATTAATATACAATTAGATTTAAAGATATCAACATTGAGAGATCTGACTGAAAACCAACGAAAAGAATGTAAAGATATGAGTGCCAGCCAAGATATCCCCAGAAAATGTAAACAAGTATTACAAGCAAGTAATTTACAAGGTAAAGCTGCAGACGGCACGGCAGATATTAAAATATATCAAATGAATAATGATTCCAAGGTAATAGAGTACAAGGAAGAGCCCAGGGATGGTGACAAATGGATCGCGATAACATCGGCATATACCCGCGGACAAAATGCGTCGGCCCAGATTAAAATGCCGTCCAACTGGGAAAACAAAAATAAACTGTTCGGTTATACCAGGGATTATTGGGATAAAAATAAACCAACCTCTTCTGCGGATGTTTACACCAAAGATGGTGAATCAATGTGCCATGAAAATGGAAGTATTGTAACTTGTGAAAACGGTAGCAAACACGTTGCAATAGATAATTTCACACCAAAAACACAATCTGCGGATGATGGTGATGGTGTCGATTTTGGTAATAAAGCACGTATGAAATCAACACTGATTGGTGGTGTTGGTGGTGCAGGCCTGGGGGCATTGTCTGCAAATACCGGTGCAAATGCCGCAATCCAAGAACGTTGGCAAACATCCGTCCGTGAATACCAAGATTCTTTGTTATATGTGGTGTGTTCAACCGGTGACAAGTGGTTGGGCAAATATAATGACGAGATTATTATCCCAGAAATGAAAAAAACAGATTCAGAATAATTCCTCTCCTGTGGAGGGGGCGCAAAGCGGTGGGGAGAGTCATTGCGAGCGCAGCGTGGCAATCTAGTAATGAAAAAGTGTCGGCGGTGCCGACGGCATAATAATCACTGGATCACCACGCATCGCAAAACTGTCAACGCGATGCTTTTGACAGATTTTGCTTGCTCGTGATGACAAAATTACCCCACCAACTGTGTTGGTCCCCCCCTTCTTTACGAAAGAAGGGGAATATCCGTTTATGAATTCCCCGTCTTTATGAAAGAAGGGGTGGCAACCGCAGGTTGACGGGGCAGTTGTGCCGATTGTATTTTTGATTAATGTGATTTTGTAAGCGCCTGAACGATTTTATCATTCTGTATGGCTTGGTAACTGGATGCGGTGCTTTTGGTTATAGATATTTTGTGTATATTGCTTTGTAATTTCAATGTATCTACAACAAAATCAGTGGCCGGTACCGCTTTTAATTTTGTTCCAACACGGTCTGTTTTTTCCAGATAACGTATGTTACCGATATTGCCTTTTTGAACGAATATGCCACCGCGGCCTTCGGCTGCATCATAACAGTGATTCAACGCATATTCGTCGTTTAATACCCAAGAATTAGCATTTGCATCACGCACAATTGGTTGATAAAAAGTTATTGAATCAGGATTAGGAATAAATTCTTTGACTATTGGGTTTGTGACTTTATGACGTCCTGGGTTTAAACTGCATAACATTTCTGGTGAAAATGGGTCGATCGCTTTCGCATTGTGCAAAAACGGAAACCCAACACGTGGTGCCACCAACGATATATTCGAAATATTAGTAAAATAATGGTCGTTTATCATTAACGCAAAGGCGCTGGGGAAATAATGAAATAATGGGGACTGTGTGCCGGCAAAATAAATACCTTGTTCTCCAGGTTTCATATTGATTTTTTTGATTGATAATACACGGTCGGCCTTTGCAATACGTGAATCTATGTAAAAATTCGGTTGCACATGCTTTTTTAATTCAGGGTCATAACACATTTCGACCAACCACAATCCAATACGGACTTTATCAAACCAATCTAGTAATAAATCGGCTTGGGCCCCGGAAATCGGTTTGTCTTCCAATAAATCGGCCATAATTGGTCTAACCTTGGCCTCTAAATTAGAATATTGGGAATTGCATTTTTCACATGCAGGAAATTTGAATTGCATAAAAGGCAGATGTTTATGTGATGCCGGAAAATTTTCAAAAACATCTTTGTTTTCACGTCCGGTCATTTTTATTAACCATTGTGGAATCACGTGTTCCATATTTTTATGTTCTGGTTTTTTGCCACAAAAAATACAAAATTTCTCAGCCATATTAAATTCCGTTTTTGTTTCATGAAAAATAATACTACTGTTTTATAATTTGTCAATATTTTTCGTCGTCACGTGATATTTTGATAGTATCGGCAATTTTATTGATTTTTGAAAATTGTATGCAATTTTTATCGTGGTCGTTGATAATACCACAGGCCTGTAAATGCGAATATATCACAACAGGCCCCAAGTATTTAAAACCACGTTTCTTTAAATCGCGACTAATTGTCGCAGACAGCCCGTTTGATACAGGAATTTTACCTTTTTCATGCCCAGAATACAGCACTGTTTTACCATCTGTAAAATTCCATAAATATTTGGTAAAATTGCCAAATTCTTGGCGTATACGGATAAAGCATTTTGCATTATTTATAATCGCAGCAACTTTGCGCGGTGAACGTATCATTTCTGGGGTGTTTAAAATACGTGTTATGTCAGTATCTGTGTACCCGGCAATTTTTTCAAAGTCAAAATTATCAAAAATCTTGCGGAAAATTTCGCGTTTTTGAATCATTAAATTCCAACTGAGTCCGCATTGCATGCATTCCAAGAATAAATATTCAAACATTTTTTTGTCGTCATGTACGGGTACACCCCATTCAGTATCGTGGTATTTTTGCATATCTGCAGAACAATTTCCCCAATCACAGTACGACATTACCGATAACCTATTTTGATTTCTTTATTGCCCAAATAAACATCGTCATACCGACAATAAAAAGCATCCCAGAAAGCAATTGGCCCATTGTCAGTCCCCACGATGTCAAAAAACCGATTTGGACGTCTGGGGCCCGAAATAATTCGCAAATAATGCGTATTATTGCATACAGCATACCCATTATCCCAGCCAGCGCCCCCGGATAACGTTTTAAATTGGTTTTTTTGTATAATAAAAACATTACAGTAAATAAAACCAAGCCCTCGCCAAATGCTTCGTACAGTGGGCTGGGGTGACGTGGAACATTTGAATGTCCATTAAACACAATTGCCCAAGGAACATCTGTTTCGCGTCCCATAACCTCCATATTTATAAAATTTGCGATACGACCCAAAAACAGTCCCAATGGCGTCACAACCGCGCCCAGGTCCAACATCCGCCAACCATTAAACTTTTCGCGCCGTGCAGATAAAAATATAGCTGTTATTACACCGATTAATCCACCGTGAAAACTCATACCGCCATGCCAAACTTGGAAAATTTCCAGCGGATGAGATATAAAAAACGGCAGGTTATAAAACAACACATATCCTAATCGACCACCAATCACAACCCCTAATATGATATAAGTCATAAAATCATCATATTGCTTTTTATCCAGGCTCAGCCCAGAATCTTTATCACGCATCAACCGGCCCAATAACCAAAAAATAACAATGAAAGAAGCAACATATGCCAATGCATACCAACGTATATCAACACCAAACACAGAAAAAGCAACTGGTGATATAGGATTTATTGAAATTGCCATTTTTTACCTCGTTATACCCAGTGTAAAAAGATAAGCATAAAAAAACAATAAAAAAACACCGAAAAAATTCGGTGCTTTTAAATATATCTAAATTTACGTATTACGCATATTGTTTTGGATCAAGGCCATTCAATATCAAATCACGTTTTGCAATACGTGCAGATTCAATACAATCGCGTACACGGTCTTCAAAATTTTTGGCTCTGGCCGTATCGCCTGTTCTTTTGATTTCTAACCATTTTGCATGAAATACCCACACGCGTTTGCATGCTTCTTGGTAATGTGTAATTCTGTCACTTTGTGTATGTGTTAAAACCAATGGTTTCAATTCATTCAATGGTGTTATAATGTTACCATATCTATCACGTTTTCTTTTGTCGACCATGTTTCTTCCTCTTTGTTTGGTTTGTTATTACAATGGCATTATAAAATAAAAATACACTTTGTCAATACAAAAATGACAAAATGTATTTTTTGTACATCACAATTTTAGTCCATATGCAAATGAGAGACATCCGGGTTTATACGATTGTTGTCATAAATGTATGCAATTTTTATCCTTGAATTTTATAGTGTTTTGTACTATATAACCTTGTGAAAAAATCCAAAGGAGGAAAAAATGGCTTTGGCACAGAAAGCGAGTACTATGAACAATTATTTAAGGAAAATTTTTGCATTAATGTTTGGTGCGGTTGGTATAACTGCGGTTGCGGCATATATGACAATATGGGGTGGGGGGCTGTCTTTGCTGATTAATTCTGCAGGCACCGGTTTTTCGGCATTTTATTACATATTGTTATTCGGCGGTTTGGCGTTTTCAATTTGGGCCCAAGTACGTGCGTTTTCGTTAAAGCCTGCTACGGCGGCAATTATGTTGATGATATATTCTGCTGTGATTGGTATTACAATTACACCACTGATTGCGGTCAGTTTGGCGGTTAATCCGGCATCCATATTATATGCGTTTATATTGGCGGCGGCAATGTTTGGTTGCATGGCATTATTTGGATATAAAACGGTCAAAGACCTGTCGTTTTTGGGAATATTCTTGTTTATGGGAATGATAGGTTTAATTTTAATCGGCATTATATCGATGATTTGGCCACTGGGCGGCACATTTGCCACAATCGTCAGCTTTATTGGTGTTTTAATATTCGCACTGTTCACGGCATACGATATGCAGAATTTAAAGAACGCGTATAATTCATTGGGTGACGATGAATATTCTAAAAACCAGTTGTCTGTATTGGGTGCATTGCATTTATACATTTCATTTATTGCGATGTTCCAATATTTACTCAGTTTATTTAACCGTAATTAAAGAAAGGAAATAAAAATGGCTTATAAAATTGAACCAGGTAAATGTATAGGTTGTCACACATGTATGGGTATGTGCCCAGCCGGCGCAATAACAACTGGCGCGGACGGCAAGTGTGTAATTGATACGGGTAAATGTATGTCTTGTGGGACATGCGCGGCGGTTTGCCCAATGGGTGCAATCGTTCCAGAAAACAAGTAAAAATTGTAAGGGGATAAAATGTCAAACGTAACCATTAACGATATTGTTGCATTATGTAAAAGACGTGGGTTTATTTTCACAGGTTCCGAAATATATGGCGGATTGGGCGGTGCATACGATTACGGTCCATACGGTGTGGAATTGATGCGCAATATTCGTAATGCGTGGTGGAACACGATGATTTATTCACGTGATGATATCGAAGGTTTGGATGCTGCGGTTATTACGAATCGTTTGTTGTGGAAATATTCCGGGCACGAGGCGAACTTTTCAGACCCATTGGTCGAATGTAAAAAGTGCAAGGCCCGCATGCGCCAGGATAAAATGCGTGACCCAACAAAATGTGATAATTGCGGCAGTACAGATTTGACAGAACCCCGTGCATACCAATTAATGATGGGATTATCCATCGGTGCGACTGCGGACGGTGCGATTAACGCGTATTTGCGTCCAGAAACAGCGACCACCACATACATCAATTTCAAAAACGTATTGGATGCCAAGCCACATAAATTACCATTTGGAATTGCCCAAATTGGCAAGGCTTTTCGTAATGAAATTTCGCCACGTGGTTTTGTTTTCCGTATGCGTGAATTTGAACAGGCTGAAATGCAATATTTTGTGGATCCTGCGGACGATGAAAAATATTTTGAAATGTGGAAAGAACAACGTTTGGCATGGTGGGTGAATGTGCTGGGTATTCCGGCTGAAAAACTGCGTTTTCAACCACATGAAAAGTTGGCACATTATGCCAAGGCCGCATGTGATATCGAATACGAATTCCCAGATGGCTTTGACGAGGTCGAAGGTATCCATAACCGTCAAGATTTTGACTTGGGTTCACATACTAAATCCCAAGAAGAATTCACATTGCATGCAAAAGTTTTGGAAAACAAGGACAGTGTTGTCAAATTGGCATACAGCGATCCCCAGGCCGGCAAAAGTTTTATTCCATACGTAATTGAAACTGCGATGGGTGTAAATCGTGCTATGTTTGCGGTCATGTTGAATGCATATACTGTCGAAGATTTAGGCGACGGAAAAACACGCACAGTATTGAAATTAAAACCATGGCTGTCGCCGGTCAAGGCTGCGGTTATCCCATTGGCGCGTAATGTCCCAGAATTACAAGATATCGCGGGCAAGATTGAAAATGCGTTGCGTAAATTGGCAATTGGCCGTATAGAGATGGAAAATTCCGGTAATATTGGAAAAAGTTATCGTCGTCATGACGAAATTGGAACACCGGTATGCATCACGGTTGATCATCAATCTATCGAGGATGGCACTGTAACATTACGTTACCGTGATACAATGGCCCAGGAACGTATCCCAGTTGCAGATGTCCCAGAACGTGTTCGAAAAATTGTTATGGGTGAATAAATAAAAAAAACGCCGATTGGCGTTTTTTTAATGTTCAAAGTGCAGTAGGTACAAATTCCCCGTCTTTATGAAAGAAGGGGTGGCAACCGCAGGTTGCCGGGGCAGTTGTGGTACAATTCCCCTCTTGTGGAGGGGGGCGCAGGGCGGGGAGGGATATTGCGAGAGAGTGTAACGACCGTGGCAATCTAGTAATAAAAAAAGCAAAAAAAAAACGCCGATTGGCGTTTTTTTATTGAACCCAAATTGCCGCACGTGTGGCCGAAGATTGACTGCCCACGGGGATTGTAACCTCGGACTTGGTAACGGTAACCGTACCATCATTTGCAGTGACAGCAGAAATAAAACCATTACTACTGCCGTTGGCATCATACACAACATTGGTTGATGTTAACTTGTCTTGCTTCGCAGTATCCAACGCATCAACGGCGCCCTGAACATACGATGTTGACACAACATTAGCCTCTGGTGTAATCACGGCATTTGCTGTCAAAGGTATCAAAAAAATCGATAAAAATAACGTAAAAACTTTTTTCATATCTTGGTAACACAAATATATTAAATATCAACACTACATGTCCAGATAATTATGCCACGCCAACCGGCATGACATAATTACCCGTAATAACTAACCATAAACCAACGGTTTATTCACCGCCGCCTTGTTCTTGTTGGCCACCACCTTGTTGTGCTGGTGCTGTGGTTGTCAACACATCAGCTGATGCAGTAGTATTTGTATTCCATACAGTGTGCACAGTTACATATTTTGCTGTACCAACATCAGATTTCAATTCATTAAGAGCTTCTGCTACTGTATCTGTATTTTGACCAAAACCAGTCAATGTGCTCATATCACCCATATCGGCTTCCAGATCATCAATAGCATCTGCATTCGCTTTGACCTGGGTATCTAATGCAGCGATATTTTGTGCAGCGCTGTTTGCGACAGCCGTATAGTTTCCATCAGCAGATAACTTGCCAACCGCGGTATCCAATGCTTGTAAGTTTGCACCAACACCGGTTCCTGTTGTCAAATAATTACCTGCACTACTGACTGTTGAATCGGTTTTATCTTGTTTGGTGCTTTCTAATTCATTCAAAGCTTCTATGACTGTATCTGTACCACTTTCGAAGCCTGTTAAACTTCCTGTGCCCATTGTGGTTTCCAAAGTGTCAACACGGTCATCTATACCATCCAATGCGGCAACCACGGTTGCTGGTGCTGTATTTCCTGTATCACCAGTACCATAATCACCGGCCAATGTACTTAAATCACCAACTGCACCAGCTGTAGAATCAATAGCATCACGGACAGCTTTTTCTGTCGCTAATGCTGTATCAGATGCGGTACCTGTTGCACGTATAGATGTTTGAACCGCTTCTGTAATCGCCGCTGGGCTTGCAGCGTTGTTCATCAATTTATCTTGTTTTAAATTGGCAACTTTGTTAATTTTACCAACTGCATCGTTATATGCGCCCTTTACATATGATGTTGATGCAACGTCAGCAACGGCTGTGGCATCCACACCCACATATAATGGGTTGTTAGCATCCACTGGTTCGCCATCTGCGCGGGCGGCCATTGGTACGGCGACCAACATTGCAATCAAAGATGTTTTTAATAGTTTTTTCATTTTCTCCCTCCTTCCTGGGATTTGTTATGGTTATATTATATCACATTTTTCGATATGATTATAATGTTTTTTTTACTTTTTTTTATTTTTTTTAAAATTAGCTTTAGCTACCTGATCCACTACCACCGGAACCGCTGCTTGGATTTGTTAAAAAGGTTGGACTCCATGTGCTTTCTATCTCTAATGGCACCCATGTGCCATTTCTGTATACATATGAATCAGTGGTGTTAAATGTGCCATTCAATTTAACCTGTTTATTGGTTGTATCCACTGTGACGCCATTTGTACCGGTATAGTCCGCGATATTATTGCCTTCTAATGCGGTAACCCTGCCAACCAAACCAGTGTCATTTGGATCACTGCTATCGCCATTGATTGTTTCTTGCAAATCGGCAACATCGCCAACCAAACCAGTATCAGTTGGATCCGAGCTGTCACCGTTAATTACTTCTTGCAAATCGGCAACATCACCAACTAATCCAGTATCATTTGGATCTTCGCTATCACCATTGACAATTTCATCTAAGTTAGAAACAGTGGTGGCCATGGTGCCAATATTGGTCCCATCACCAACAACGCTTTCTAAAACACCAACACGGTCCTGGGCATCTTTGGCAACACCATACACATACGTCAAACCATCGTCGACATACTTTTTGGTGGTCAAAGCCGTAGCAGCATTAGATTCGACCGCTGATGCTGCCACTGGCAACATTAGTATCGATGCTGCAAAACCATATAATGTTACTTTTTTCACTTTGCCTTCCTTTTAGTTGTTTGTTTCTCGTTTAATTTCCTAAATTTCCAAAATTACCTGTGTTTCCCGAATTGCCTTGATTATCGGTGATGCCAAATATACTGGGACTGAAATTATCTGCTATTGATACACTAACTCTCTCGTCCTTGTCTGCATCATACACTGTTTTCGTATCTACGTCAATAGTTTGTAGATTTTGAATCTGGTTCGTGTGTTCGGTAATCTGGTTAGTCAGGTTTTGTATTGTTTCCACAGAAGCAACTTCATTTATTTCCGCAATCTGTGTGTTGATATCCGCCAATTTTTCGTCGATCTCATTGGCGGTATAGTAATTGTCATCAATTTCTGGTTTTGTATAATAATTAGCCAAATCTGCTATATCAACTTTGTTGTCAATTTTTTCTGCCAAAATATCCAATTGTTCCATAATACCCGCATTGATTGGTTCAGTGTTGCCACCCGGTGTATTTCCACTGGGGGTGTTATCATTTGGAATTATGGCCGGTGTGGCCGCCTGTTTAACCTTGACCTTGACCGGTTTCATCGATAAACGATTCGTCGTGGATATACCATTACTAACATTCGTCACAGACTGCCCAGGTTTTAATGTTAACGCCGGCACAGACGTCCGTTTTATGCCGTTAACAGAAATAGATTTCGTTAGTGGTTTTGTACCATCGTTATCGGTCGATACACTCGGTCCCAACATACGCACAGATGATATAGCAAAAGCCCCAGAATTCAGGGACGCAAACAAAATGCCCAATAAAATGCTTGTGCGTATTTTCATCATATCGGTAAAAAATTCGTTACCAATATTATATCACAAAAATAGTCCATAACCAAATCATATGTAGCAGATATTTAAAAAAAAATTTATGTTCTTTGTATTCTGTGGGGTTGGCGGTGCGTGTACCGATTTATGTTTTGTCCAGTGTGCAATATTTTGTATAATTTTACATTTGCGTTAATAAAAAAATAATATATAATGGGTCCAGTTCGCAGATAAATGCGCACCAATTTAAAAAGTTCAGGATGGGTGGCAGAGCGGTCGAATGCGACGGTCTTGAAAACCGTTGAAGGGGCAACCCTTCCGGGGGTTCGAATCCCTCCCCATCCGCCAATTAAACAAAATCCGGGCAAAACCCGGATTTTGTTTAATTTGTGATTGGCATCGGGTTGGACGCTTGGCAATCGTAAGATTGCCGGTTGGGTTCGAAACGAAGCGTAGCGAAGTGAAAGGAGCCCGCGAGCAAAGCGAGTGGGAATTACAATCCCTCCCCATCCGCCACAAAAATTAAATGCCCGATTGTAAAAAAACTTGACTGGACTGATTGGTTTGGTAAGGTAATTTCACACCAAGGAGTTCATCATGGCACAACAATATTATCCAAATGTAGTGGTTCAACAAGCATTATTGAAAAGTTTGGATTCCAAAAACAAAAAAGTGTTCGTCGTATTGGAAAAAACTTATGGTGACGGAATTAACGTTTTTGAAATAGAGAAATACACTGTAAAAAATGCAAAAGGTGACACTGTCTTTGAATACCAAAAAGAAAGTTTGGAATCCTCGTTTCGCAAATCATTAAAAATCGATGGTACTATTACAAAATATGATACACATGATACGCTTTTTAATTTTGGGCCTTTGGGGGATTTCGCTAGCTTTGTTGATAAATTAGAATACACATTAAAGCAAAAATTGGCTGTGCAAGCAAATGATGAAATGTACAAAAAAGCCAAGCAAAATATGTCCGTCAAGGACAAGTTTGTAATTGAATATTTAAATAATAGGTTACAAAAGTAAAAAAAAGTCATAAAGAACTGTATTACCAAAACAAGGCGTAATTTTTGTATGCCAAATTGTGCAACTTAAATTCTAGTCCGCCAGTATTTTGGCACACATGCCGATACAGATAAAAAGCCCGCGCTCAAGCGGGATTTTTCATGCATTGACTTGGGTATAGGCGAAAAACACCCCTTTTTACGCCATAATATCCTGCTTCCTATACACCTCCCATTTTCAGATAGTCAGTAGGTTGCTTGATTTTACAAAAAATTAAGTTATTATAAAGGCAAAAAGGTGTAAAAAATGTATCATTGGGCAGAACGTTATCAGTTTGAATGTCCAACCGGACGTTTTATTCAGGGTGAATATTACGAAATTAATCGCCGTGGATATTCTGTAAATATGAAATATATGGGCAGTGTTTCTACGAAATATACTGGCAAAACAGCGGATTTATTTTATGGCATGCACGATGGTGGTATCAACAAAGGAGAGCTATTATATTTTGCATTGATGAATGGAAAATATGCCTGTTCAGAATATCCCGGAAAAGCTCTACAAAAACTATGGTCTGGAAAAACCAATAAATTACATGGCATATAT
>Ga0310696_10000178_pt1 | contig 109446 bp, 86 predicted proteins | sample AusTroGonzalo_MG_4_FD_203885 | JGI IMG/M metagenome (GOLD analysis project Ga0310696, IMG submission 203885) | Bovine rumen microbial communities from tropical cattle in Woodstock, Queensland, Australia - Gonzalo_02 (v2) (version 2) | ecosystem: Host-associated > Mammals > Digestive system >...
TTGGTCAAGGAGCTTTCCGATGCTTGTCACAAACATGGTCTGAAATTCGGAATATACTGCTCGCCTTGGGACCGACATAACGCCCGTTATGGTTTTCCTGAATATGTTGAGACGTATCATACTCAGATTCAGGAACTTGCAAGCAGTTACGGACCTTTGTTCGAGTTCTGGTTCGACGGCGCCAACGGGGGCAACGGCTACTACGGAGGTGCCAACGAGACTCGCAGCATCGACCCTGATAACTATTATGATTATCAACGCGCTAAGGATACTGTGCTGGCTCATAATCCCAGCGCGATGATTTTTGGCGGACCGTATCAGACAGTGCGCTGGATTGGCAACGAAAAAGGCTTTGCTGGTGCCATAAATTGGTGTAACGCACCTCAGATTACAAGTCAGACACCATTGAAAATCAATACTTACGGCGATGAAAACGGCACCAATTGGCTCCCGGCCGAAGTCGACGTCTCAATACGTCCAGGCTGGTTTTATCATGCCAACGAAGACGATAAGGTAAAGTCAGTCAATGAGTTAAGCAAGATTTATTACAACAGTGTCGGACATAACTCCAATCTGTTACTGAATTTCCCAGTGGCTCTCAATGGAAGGATTCATCCGACTGATTCCACACTTGCAGTGGAACTTTATAATAAGATAAATAATGATTTGAGTCACAATCTGTTAGCTGGTGCCAAAACACATGCCGACAACGAACGCGGAAGTCGCTTTTCTGCCTCAAAAGTCAACGACAGCAATCCAGAGACTTATTGGGCTACCGACGATGATTATCCTTACGGAACGATATCATTTTCAATGAAAAAGCCTGTCACGATAAGTCGGGTGATGATTCAGGAGTATGTTAAGTTGGGCCAGCGTGTGAAGTCGTTTTATCTGGAAGGCGAGAAAGACGGCAAGTGGTTCAGAATCAACACTTACGATGAGACCACAACAGTAGGCTACAAACGCATCGTGCGTTTCGACCCGGTTGAAGTTGATAAGCTTGTGATAAACTTTGAGGAGAGCCGTGGACCGTTGTGTATCAGCAACATAGCTGCTTATTGATGTCCAAAACCTGTGGCTCGACAGCCTTCGTGCCGTCATTGCAAATCACATAGTCAGCATTCGAAATCTTAAGATCCTCGTTCAGTTGCAGCCGCATTCTGGAACGCACATTCTCTTCCGAGCAGTCGTCGCGTTGCATAACTCGTTGCAAACGAATGTCTTCAGGCGCTGATACGAAGATTATCTTGTCGAAATATTTGCCGTAATTCTTTTCAAAAAGAATAGCCGACTCGTAAAGCACATAAGGCGATTTCTGCTGCTTACACCACTGGTCAAAGCGTTGATTCAAAGCGGGATACAGCACCGACTCGATGAATCTCATCGCATCCTCGTTTTTGAAAAGATGATAGGAGAGGAGCTTCCTGTTCAAGGTGCCGTCGTCGAAATACACCTCCTGACCGAAACGATTGACAATCAATTCTTTAACAGATGGGATAAGATACAGCTTCTTGGTCTCGTCATCGGAATAAAACACAGGGATTCCGAGAGCTTCGAAAAGCTTGCACACATAACTCTTGCCACTGCCGATATTGCCAGTAATTCCTACTTTTTTCATTATTCGATGACGAGATATTCCACTTCTTCAGGATTGATGCTTATAATCTGTGTGGTATTCGGGAAAAGCTCAAGTTTTACAGGCAAAGTCTCATTGATAAAGACGTCTTCCGGGTCGATTGAGACCTTAAACGAGATGTCGTTGATTATCGGATAGTCCTTTATTGCCACTATGTATCTGATTTTCACCTTGTTAGGAAAGAGATGAAGGATTATGTCGCCAGGTATGGTTATCGGCACTTCAACCTCAGCCTCGGTGTATTTTTCAACGTTTGCCACCACTTTCACCTCGCTGACATCACATTGCACATTCTCGTTTATTGAGAGTTTGGCGCTCGTCTCAATGCTACGGTTCACGTTTTTGCGGCTGATGACCTCGGTTTGCAGATATTGGATACCCTCGATGTCATTGATAGCCCCAAAAACAGTGGCAGAATCAGGTATTGTGAAGGGCTCGCCATAATAGTTGTATTGCTTTTCGAAATTTAGGTCGGTCCGAGGATAGATCTTAACTTTTTTTGAGGCGAGCTTGCTCATTACGAAATATTGCAGCTCGTCGGCTATCTGCACCTCGCTGGCAGTAGCGCTGATGAATTCCGCTATCTTCTCCTCAAGATAACGTTTGCTGTAGCTGTATGTCTCAAAATTGGCTTTCTTGTAGTTGATATCCTTAAGCGACAACTCTATCATACGGTTTTTGGGGGCTCGGAGATAATAGTTCAACAGCTTGAAGCCTGTTGTCGTCATCGTCGCCTCGACGCTCAAATTGTCGTTCTGTATGGTCTGGTCGGCAGGGATATCGGTGAATCTGATGGCAAAAGGCTCGGTCACGGTATAAACCAGTGTCAGCTTGATAATAATCCATAAGAGTGCCGAGATGATCATGCAAAAAATCATCCCCGTGATACTCTTAAATTTATGATTACCTGAGCCTTCTGCCATGATAATTAAAGTTTTACTTTAATGTCGATTTTTTACTTTACAGCTGGTCTTGGAGTAGCCATGATCATGGTTTTCTCGACCTCGATTTTCACGTTGTTGTCGATGGTGAGCAACACTGTTGTCTCTTTGACCTCCGCAACCTTACCGTGGATGCCGCCCGCAGTGACGACGTCGTCGCCCTTCTGCAGAGCCTCGCGGAACTTAGCTTCCTCTTTCTGTTTCTTGTTCTGTGGACGGATGAAGAAGAGCCAGAACACCACGAAAATCAAAACAATCATGATGAGGCCTGAGTAACCACCGCCTTGCTGTTGGCCTTGTGGGGCCTGAAGTAAAAACATGCTTAATGTGTTCATATTTAATAATTTAAAGATTAATAATTCATTTTAAAAACTGTCGACTGTCTGTACCTGAGCCTTGAATCTCAGTATGGTCTCGGAAGGGTTGGTGTTGGCCTTCACGATGATGCGTTTGTTTTGAAAACCTTTGTGGCCCTTGCTGTCGTAGGTGATGCTGATGCCGCCTTCTTCGCCAGGTTTTATTGGCTCTTTAGGGAATTTGGTGTCGGTGCATCCGCAAGTCTTTTCCACCGCTGTGATGATCAAAGGGGCATTGCCAGTGTTTTTGAAATGATAGGTGTACGACACCTGTTCGCCTTGTATCATCTTGCCGAAATCGTGCTCCAGCTCTGCAAACTCAATCCTAGGCTCCTTGGTGTTAGAGCTCTCCGTCGCTGATGCCGGATTATTCACCAAGCCAGTGTTTATCTTGCTGTCGTCGCTTCCGCAAGACACGAGAAATATTGCTACTAATAATGATAATAATATCTTTTTCATTTTGTTTAAAATTCATTTTTGTTGTCATTTCGAGCTTGTCGAGACCTGAGCTTTGCGAAAGCATTCACCTCAGGTGAATAAATCACCGCTATTCAAATCAATCCTTAATTTTTATCTATGTAGGAGATTTCTCCATTCCGCTTCGCTTCAGTCGAAATGACGGGTTGTGTGTTATCGTCCTGAATTCCATATCATTACTGATCCTTTATATCTATAATCTTGTGTCTTTCCTTTGCATTCCAAAACGTAGAAATATGTCCCATCGGACAGCTTGCCGCCGTCCCAGTCGTTCTTGTAATCGCTTGATTCATAGACGATTCGGCCCCATCTGTTGAAAATTGTGAGCTTGCTGCTCAAAAAATACACGCTCAAATCGTTGATGGGCTTGCCCTCGCTGCCGTAACCTATCTCGAAATAGTCGTTGACTCCGTCGCCGTTAGGGGTGAAGATGTTCGGAATCTTCAGCTGCACCGGCAGAATCAGGAGATGTGTGTCGGTGTATGTGGTGTCACAGCCGTATCCATTGGTGACGTGCAGCTTGGTGATTGCATGGTCATTCTCCGACTCATAATATGTGATTGTTGGGCTCGGGTCGGTAAACGTCTGCTCGTAACCCTCAAACTCCCAGTAGAAATTGGATATCTCGATGACTGTGTCGTGTCCGTCGTAAACGGTGTCGCGGTTGTTGAACCACCATTTAACGTATGGATTTTCGAGATAAACCGTATCTTTCGGGCTCGACAGAATTTCAATACTAGGGTTCATGTATGCCTTCAGACGCACGGTGTCGGTCTGCGAGCATCCGTATTCGTTGGTCACCGTCATGGTGTAGTTGGTGTAGGCGCTTAAGCCCATCGCCGTCTGCGGGTCACCCAGATATTGTAACGGCAGAATCGGCGGGTTCCAGTGGTATGTGAAGGTCGTGTAGCCGCCTCCCGATGCCGTGGCTTTGGCTTTAGCAGTCTTGCCGTTGTCGGCGTTCTTATCCGAGCACGTCAGCGCAAGTTGTTCAAAATCAATGTCAAACTTAGGCCGCATCGTGATGGTGATGCTGTTTGAACATAGCTCCGCACCCGACTCGGTGTTCAATATCTTCACATCGTAAACCGAATTGTTTTCGATGATTTTCACAAGCACATTCGGACCGTTGCCGATGGTGTCGTGGTTGTGCGTCCACACGTAGGAATAATTCACGTTGAACTCCACACTCAGAAGCAGCTCGTCACTGTAGCACACCGGCATCGTTACACCGTCTTCAAGCTGGATATTGCAGTTTTGCGCCTTTAAATTATTGAAACATAATAACATAAAAGCCATCGCCGCAATGATTCTATATGTCGAAACAAACTTTCTCATTCTAATAAGTTTAATTTGCAAAAATAATAAAATTCTTTTAATTAATGCTATTTTTTTGAAAATATTGTTTATGCGCCGTCATTTCGAGCGAAATGTAACGAAGTGGAATGTAGTCGAGACCTGAGCTTGCGAAAGCATTCTCCTCTGGTGAATAAATCACCGCCATTTGAATATTTTCGAATCAATTGTATGCCGGTGATTTCTCCATTCCGTTTCGCTTCAGTCGAAATGACGAGGTGCGTAATGTCAAATTGTCACCGCATCTGTCAGAATTTCCGATTTTTATATTTGGATTAGTTTTTGATGTATTTCGGTCAAAACAATAAATATGAAAAAAATTGAAAGGAGATAAAAAACAATGAGTAACGAAATGAACAACAATCAGAACGGACAGGAAAAGGCACTCGACAGGTTCGCCCGAAACCTCAACGCTCTTGCGGCGCAAGGCAAGCTCGACCCGGTGATAGGCCGTGACGAGGAGATTCGTCGTGTGCTTCAGATCTTGTCGCGCCGCACCAAGAATAACCCTATATTAATAGGTGAGCCTGGCGTGGGTAAGACGGCTATAGCTGAAGGTCTGGCGCAACGTATCGTGAGCGGCGACGTGCCTGAGAACCTGAAGTCGAAGGCGGTCTATTCGCTTGATATGGGAGCACTTATCGCTGGCGCAATGTATAAGGGTGAGTTTGAGGAACGTCTGAAATCAGTGATAAAAGAGGTCGTCGAAAGCGATGGCGAGGTGATACTTTTCATCGATGAGATTCATACACTTGTGGGTGCTGGAGGCGGTCAGGGCGCTATGGACGCAGCCAACATCCTCAAGCCGGCATTGGCAAGAGGCGAGCTGCGCGCAATAGGTGCAACCACCTTGAACGAATATCAGAAATATTTCGAGCAGGACAAGGCTCTGGAGCGTCGTTTCCAGATAGTGATGATCGACGAGCCTGACGAACAGTCGGCAATATCGATTCTGCGTGGTCTGAAAGAGAAATATGAGACACATCACCAGGTGAGAATCCTCGATGAGGCTATCATAGCGGCAGTGGATTTGTCAATAAGGTATATTTCCGACCGTTTCTTGCCTGATAAGGCCATCGACTTGATTGATGAGGCGGCTTCAAGGCTTAGATTGCAGATTAACTCGGTTCCTGAAGAGCTTGAAGACGTTGAACGTAAGATCCGCCAGCTTGAGATTGAGCGCGAGGCTATCAAACGCGAAAACGACATCAAGAAAGTCGAGGAGTTGACCAACAGTATCAATGAGTTAGATAAGGAACGCAAGGAGATACGCAGACGTTGGGAGACTGAGCGCGGCTTCGTGGAGAAGATTCAGAAAGAGAAACAGAATATCGAGACTTACAAGCATCAGGCCGATGTGGCCGAACGTGAAGGCAACTACGGCAAGGTGGCTGAGCTGCGTTACGGCAAGATACGCGAGTCGGAAGCTGCGATAGCTAAAGCTAAGGAGCAACTCGTTAAGATTCAAGGCGATAACCCATTAGTCGACGAGGAAGTCGACGCCAACGACGTGGCTGAGATCGTCTCACGTTGGACAGGCATCCCGGTGCATAAGATGCTTCAGAGCGAGCGCGAGAAGCTCTTGAATCTCGAGACCGAGCTCCACAAACGTGTCGTGGGACAAGACGACGCTATCGCCGCTGTCTCCGACGCTATCAGAAGGAGCAGGGCAGGCCTCCAGGACGCAAAACGACCTATAGGATCGTTCATCTTCCTGGGCACCACTGGTGTCGGTAAGACCGAGCTGGCAAAGGCATTGGCGGAGTTTTTGTTCGACAACGAGAACAACATGGTTCGTATCGATATGTCTGAATATCAGGAGCGTCACACGGTGTCGCGACTCATCGGAGCGCCTCCAGGATATGTGGGCTACGAAGAGAGTGGCCAGTTGACTGAGGCCGTGCGTCGTAAGCCATATTCAGTGGTGCTTCTCGACGAGATTGAGAAAGCGCATCCTGATGTGTTCAACATCCTGCTGCAGGTCTTGGATGACGGCCGTCTGACTGATAATAAAGGTCGTTTGGTCGATTTTAAGAACACCATTATCATCATGACGTCGAACGTGCCGGAAGGCGAGTTGAGAAACCACTTCCGTCCTGAGTTTCTGAACAGAATCGACGACATCATCGTGTTCAAGCAACTCACTGAAGAACAGATAGTTAACGTGGTGAAGATGCAGTTCGACAAGGTCAAGGACATGCTGAAGCAGAACGGCATCAGCATCGAGATGACCGACGCAGCCACCCGTTACATCGCGAAAATCAGCTACGACCCGCAGTACGGCGCACGACCAGTCAAACGTATGATGCAGCGTGAGTTGTTGAATGAGCTCTCGCGCATGATCATCGCCGACAAGGTGAACAAGGACAAGCCAATCACTGTCGATTACGACGGCAAGGCGTTGGTTTTCAAGAATTAAAAAGTGCCATGGTTTAATTATTTGTGCAAAAAATTTTATATCTTTGCAACCGATTAATCATTAAAACTGTTAGCATGAAAAAAGGTTTAATTCTTTTGCTTTTGCAATTGATGATTTTGTCGGTCGTCAATGCAGGCGAGACTTTCAATCTTACCAAACAAGGCGCACATTATGTATTTACAGCCAGCATCAACAGCAAAGCTGATGCCACAATCCTCGTTGAATCGGGAATACCGGCACTGCTCGCCGACTCGGCATACGTTTTCAACAGCGGTGTTTTGTCGGAAATGACTCTGACGCCAACTGGCGGAAAAGAGAAAATAAACCTTGGCGGACGTGTCTATAAGATAACCCACAAGGCCAACGGCACGGTGCGGATCGGCAACAGCACATCATATATCGGAGAGGTGTTTGTTTTGTCGAACTACGACTATGGACAATATGAACTGGCGGTGCCTGTGATGTATCTGCATAACGACCTCGACAAAGGCAGCCGCATCGTCAACCTCGACCTTGGCAACCAGCGTCTTCAGATGCTTGACAGATCGTCGTTTCGCGCTAAGAAAAAGGCTTTTTCAAAGCTTAAAATGAACACCGACACATATATGGGGATGTGGGCTATCGAAGCCAACATGTCGTTGGATGACGGCATTAAAACAAGGACGCTCAGCGGCAATTTCCTTATTGATTTTGGCAATCCGGAGCTGTTTTTCCTAATCTATCAAACCGAGGCGGTGCAGCAGTTTCTTGCTGATAATGCTGACATGGATATTCATGATATCCAAAATCCACGTGGCGAAGTAGTGCTACAAGCTATCTTTACCAAGGAATGTCAGCTCTGCGGCATCACGTTTCCCGATGCAGTGGTGGCGATGACAAAAAATCTGCCGCTTATCACAACGCCTGGCAATATCGGATTGAAGTTCTTCGAACGTGTCGAGGCAATTCTAGACTTCGACAAATCAGTGGTGTATTTGAAAAAATTGTAAAAGATTTAAACCAAAAATAAAAAAGCACCATTCATCGGTGCTTTTTTGTTGTTAACGACTATAGCCTAAAGTCTAACGACTAGAGACTAAAGACTAAAGACTAATTAAGCTTCAGCTGGTGCTTCTGCTGCCGGTGCCTCTTCTGCAGGGGCTTCCTCAGCGTTTTCAGCTGCTGCTGCGGCTGCTGCCTGTGCTGCGAGTTCTGCCTTCTTCTTGGCAATCTCTTCAGCGCGAGCGGCGTTGACCTTGCTCTCAGCTTCGATTCTGGCCTTCTGGTCAGCTTTCTTCTTGTCGGCTTTTGCCTTGATCTCCTGAGCTAACTTGGCCTCTTTTTCTTTCATCCATGTCTGGAACTTGACCTCAGCCTGTTCTGCTGTCATAGCGCCCTTCTGAACACCGATCATGAGGTGCTTCTTGAGCATGACACCCTTCTTTGAAAGGATTGAACGGACTGTGTCGGTTGGCTGAGCACCCTTGTTTAACCAATCAAGAGCTTTGTCAAAATTCAAATTGATCTCAGCTGGAACTGTTACAGGATTGTAAGTTCCGATTTTTTCAATAAATCTACCATCACGAGGTGCACGACCGTCTGCAATTACAATGTGATAGAAAGGCTGACCCTTCTTACCATGTCTCTGTAATCTGATTTTTGCTGGCATAAAATTACTTTTTTAATTGATTTATAATTAGTTAACCCAAATCTACCCGAGATTTGCGGGTGCAAAAGTACAAAAAATTTCAATATCTTAAAATTTTATTGAAAAAAATATTATTTTTGTATTCCAAAAAATGTACGATATGTTTTTGATTTTCGACACTGAGACCACAGGCTTGCCGCTGCTGTATAACGCCCCGCTGACCAACTTCAACAACTGGCCGCGGATGGTACAGATTGCATGGCAACTGCACGACGAGCTGGGTAACTTCGTCGAAGCTCAGAATCATATCGTGCGCCCCGAAGGCTTTGAGATTCCTATCAACGCCAAGATGGTGCACGGCATCTCCACGGAATACGCTCTCGAGCACGGTGAACCATTGGGCGATGTGCTCGATATGTTCCTCGAAGCTGCAAAGAAGGCGAAATATCTCGTCGGACATAATATAAACTTCGATTTAAGCATCGTTGGCTGCGAATTTCTGCGTAATCGTGACGAGAATCCGCTTCCCGAATGGAAAATAATAGATACCTGTACCGAGAAAACCGCTGAGTTTTGTCAATTTCCAGGTGGCAAAAACGGCAAATTTAAATTACCTAAACTCATTGATTTTCACAAACTTCTGTTTGGCGAAGACTTCAGCTCGGCTCATAACGCCTGCGCCGATGTGGAAGCTACAGCACGCGTGTTCCTGGAATGTGTTCGTCGCGGAGTGCTTGATAATACTGATATTCCGGAAGGAGAGGAGTTCTTCAAAAAGTTCCGTGAGGTAAATCCGGATGTTATTAAGGCAGCTGGAATTGAGATCAAGCCGAATTATGAGGTTAAAGAAGAGCCGAAAATAGAAGAGAAGGTTGAAGAAAAACCTGCGGAAACATCAGAAAATGCTGACGCCATCCAGTTTACCCATCTGCACGTGCACTCGCATTTTTCCATCCTCGACGGAATGTCGAAGATTCCTGATCTGGTCGACAAATGTTTGAAATATAACATGCACGCCATGGCGCTTACCGATCATGGTAACATGTTTGGAATCAAAGAGTTAGCCGATTATGCCGATAAGGTGAATAAAGACGGGGCCAACTTCAAGCCGATATTCGGTACTGAAGCCTATTGCGCTCCCGTGAGCATTGATAAACGTGAAGGTCGTAACGACCGCGGCTGGCATCTTATCTTATTGGCGAAAAACAAGACGGGTTACAAAAACCTCTGTAAGCTCGCATCTATAGCATATACTGATGGTTTCTATTATAATCCGCGTATCGACCACTCTCTGCTCGAGAAATATCACGAGGGAATAATCGCCACTTCGGCTTGTCTGGGTGGCGAGGTGCCGCAGAAGATAATGAATGGCGACATCAAAGGCGCGGAAGAGACTATCAAATGGTTTAAATCCTTGTTCGGCGACGACTATTACCTTGAGGTTCAGCGACATAAGACCGACAAACCGGGCGGCGATCAAGAAGTGTATGCCCGTCAGGTGGAGGTCAATAAAGTGATTTTTGAGCTGGCTAAAAAGACGAAAACCAAAGTGATTGCTACCAACGACGCGCATTTCGTGGAAGAAGAGCACGGCGAGGCTCACGACCGTCTGATATGCTTAAGCACAGGCAAAGACCTCGACGATCCTTCACGTCTGCACTACACTAAGCAGGAATGGCTCAAGACGCCTGAAGAGATGTACAAGATATTCTCCGATGTGCCGGAAGTGCTAGCAAACACTATGGAAATCGCCGATAAGGTGGAGGCATATTCCATCAATTCCGACCCGATAATGCCGGAGTTCAGCATCCCTGAAGACTTCGGAACTGTTGAGGAATACAAGAAAAAATACACCGAAGAGGATCTTTACAATGAGTTTACGCGTGATGAGCACGGCAACGAGGTGATGAGTCGCGAGGCAGGCGAGAAGAAGATCAAGAAAATGGGCGGCTACGAGAAGCTGTACCGTATAAAACTTGAGGCCGATTACCTTGCGAAACTGGCTTGGGAAGGCGCTAAGATGCGCTACGGCGATAACCTCACCGACGAGCAGAAAGAGCGTATCAACTTCGAGCTGCATACCATGAAATCCATGGGATTCCCAGGATACTTCCTTATCGTGGCCGACTATATCCGCGGTGCACGTGAAGAACTAGGCGTCTCGGTCGGTCCGGGCCGTGGCTCGGCAGCAGGCTCTGTAGTGGCTTACTGCTTGAAAATCACCGACGTAGACCCGCTGAAGTACGACTTACTTTTCGAGCGTTTCCTTAACCCTGACCGTATCTCGTTGCCTGATATCGACGTTGACTTTGATGACGATGGTCGTGGCAAGGTTCTCGAATGGATCACCAATAAATACGGCAAGGAGAAGGTGGCGCATATCATCACCTACGGCACCATGGCTGCGAAATCGGCTATCCAGGACGTGAGCCGCGTGCAGAAGATTCCGCTGTCGGATGTCGCGACAATCAAGAGTTTCATTCCCGACAGGAGCTTCCCTGATAACATCAAGGATGAGAAGGGCAAGTCGCCGAAGGTGAATCTTAAAAACTGCTACAAATACGTTCCTGAGCTCAAGAAACTGCTCGAAGGCGACGATGAGAATGTGTCGTCAATGCTAACGTACGCTGAAGAACTCGAAGATACTAACCGTCAGGTGGGCATTCATGCCTGCGGCGTCATCATCGGTGCCGACGACCTGACGAAATTCGCACCGGTATGTACCATCAAAGATAAGGATTCGGGCGAGGATGTGCTTGTTACTCAATACGATGGACACGTAGTTGAGAACGTCGGTCTCATCAAGATGGACTTCCTTGGCTTGAAGACGTTAACGCAGATTAAGGATGCTCTTGCGAATATCAAGAAGACGCGCGGCATCGACCTTGACATCGACCATATTCCGATTGACGATAAAAAGACTTTCGCCTTGTTTAGCTCGGGCAACACGATCGGTACGTTCCAGTTTGAATCGCCTGGCATGCAGAAATACCTGCGTGAGCTGAAACCTACTGTGTTTGAGGACCTTATCGCTATGAACGCCCTCTATCGTCCGGGCCCGATGGAATACATCCCGAATTTCATTGCGCGTAAGCATGGTAAAGAGCCGATTACGTACGACTTCCCGGAGATGGAGAAATATCTCAAGGATACATACGGCGTGACGGTGTATCAGGAGCAGGTGATGCTTCTGTCAAGGCAGCTCGCTAACTTCACCCGTGGCGAATCAGATACCTTGCGTAAAGCTATGGGTAAGAAGCAGATAGCCAAGATGATGGAGCTCAAGGACAAGTTCATGAAACAAGGTCAGGAGCTCGGTCACGACGCTAAGATTCTTGAAAAGATATGGAACGACTGGGAGAAATTCGCTTCGTACGCCTTCAACAAGTCGCACGCCACATGCTATTCGTGGATTGCCTATCAGACAGCGTATCTCAAGGCCCATTATCCGGCCGAGTTTATGGCGGCAGTCTTGAATTCGAGCATTCGCGATGCTGAAGAGGTTATTTTTATGCTTGATGAATGTAAACGAATGAAAATCAATGTGTTGCCACCGAATGTCAATAGGTCGGAATACAAGTTTACAGTCGACGATAAAGGCAATATCTGCTATGGATTGGGTGGCATCAAAGGTATTGGCGAGGTGGCCGATGTCATCAAAGAGGAACGCGAGGCGAACGGACGTTTCACCAGTTTTGCCGATTTCATGGCGAGGGTGGGAGCGAAGCAGCTTAACAGAAAAGTGTTGGAACAGCTAGCAAGAGCTGGCGCTTTCAGCGATTTCACCGAGTTGCATCGTGCCGCATATTTCTATATCGCTCCGGGCGAGAAGATGAATTTCATCGAGAAGTCGATAAAGCAAGTAAATGCTAGCAATGAGCGCAAAAACAACGCTCAGATCGACCTCTTCGGAGAACTTGAGGCAGCTGGCGGCGACGACCTGTTTAAACTCGATATCCCTGAATGCGAGCATTGGTCGAATGTGAAGATGCTCGACGAGGAGAAGGAAGCCATCGGTTTCTATCTGAGTTCGCATCCTCTCGACGCTTACGAATATACGATAAAGTATTTTACCGATGCGAAACTCGAGAATTTGCCCGACATTATTAAAAATAAGAAAGGTACAACGGTGCATGTGGCCGGAATTGTTACCAATGTTGCCGAATTGACTTCGAAAAATGGTAAGCCATACGGCAAGTATACCATTGAGGATCAGACGAGTAGCTATTCGTTTGCCCTCTTCGGCGAGGCATATATGAAATGTAATTACAAGCATCTGTTCGTAGTCGGGACGCCGTTGATGATTACCGGAATCGTTCAGGAACCGTACGGGAATAGAGATTTGCCGGATGAAAAGAAACGTCCGAATGAGTTGAAGGTTCAAGAGGTTGCATTGCTTGACGATGTCTTCAGTAAATCGACACGCGAAGCTAAGTTTAGATTGAATATCAATAAGTTAGATGGTGAAAATGTTAAAGCTATCATTGATATAATTAAAGAAAACCCTGGCAATCAGCCGTATTCGATGCTTCTTATCGATAAAAAGAACAACATGACTTGTTCGACGCATCCTGAGAAAGGCAAGATCAATGCTGAGGCGGTTTTCAAAAAGATGAATGAATACAAAGATTTAGTAACTTACGAATTATCAAAATAAATTTAAAATTATGGCAGTACATATCACAGAAGAAAACTTCGAGGCTGAAGTCTTGAAGTCGGAACTCCCAGTAATGGTTGACTTTGGCGCAACATGGTGCGGTCCGTGTCGCATGATTGCTCCTTATATGGATCAACTTTCAGACGAATTCGCCGGCAAGGCGGTGGTGGCAAAAGTCGACGTCGACGAATGCCCGGGAATATCAGCAAAATATGGCATTAGAAACGTCCCGACCGTGCTCTTCTTCAAGAATGGCGAGATCGTCGACAAGAATGTCGGAGCAGCTCCAAAGGCATCGTTTGAAGAGAAGCTGAAGAAGTTGTTGTAGTGCTTTTAGTCGCCATTTTTCGGCTGGTCACCTTTCTTCGAAAGCTGAAGGCCTTCAAAATTGACGACTAAAACTATTTGATTATCAAGGTGCTGAATAAAAACAACATTGCGCCTCTTGGGAGTCTTGAGTTTCACGCTCGGCAGATTGTCGAGGGTTTTATCACGGGACTTCACAAGAGCCCGTTTCATGGGTTTTCAGTCGAGTTTGCGGAACATCGCTTGTACAACACTGGCGAGCCGATCCGTAATATCGACTGGAAACTATATGGCCGGACCGAAAAGCTGTTTGTGAAACGTTATGAGGAGGAGACCAACCTCCGTTGCCAGCTTGTGGTGGATACAAGCTCGAGCATGTATTTCCCTGTGCGTCAACATCTTGATTATCAGCATCCTAACAAACTGTGGTTTGCCGTGTACAGTGCGGCTTCATTGATGGAGTTGATGCGCCGTCAGCGTGATGCGGTGGGTTTGGACCTATTTGACGATGATGTGACGATTCACACCGAGGCTAAGCTCACTCCGGTGCATATCAACATGATTTACAATGAGTTGGAGAAGCTGTTGTTGCCTTACAACAAAAACGAGAAGAAAGAAACCAACGCTACGGCTTGTCTGCACAAGATTGCCGAGATGACGCACAAACGCTCGCTGGTCATTATTTTCAGCGATATGCTTGAAAACATGGCATCTTACGATGATTTGTTTGCCGCTCTCGAGCATCTGCGTTACAACAAACACGAGGTTGTGTTGTTCCATGTGCACGACGGACTTCTCGAGCAAAAGCTGGAGTTTGAGAATCGTCCGTATCGTTTTGTCGACCTCGAGTCGGGCGATGTGGTGAAGCTCAACCCGACGGAGGTTAAGGAGAAATACGAGCAAATCATGAAGGCGCGTAAAGACGAGCTGCTGCGCCATTGCTACCAATACCAGATTGACTACGTTGAGGCCGACATCAACAAACTGTACGACCAGGTGTTGACTGCATATCTCATCAAACGCCAAAAACTGTATTAAAATTATTGATTTAAAGATTTAAAATTTAAAATTCAAAATTAGTTTTAAATCTTAAATTTTTAAATTTTGAATTTACAGTTTCCAAATCAGCTGTAGTTTTCCCTCAGTTTTCACATTTCCTTCAATTTTTTCCAGTCCACTGCCGATTTCGTTGACGTCGCTGTAGATTGTGCAGCCGATTTTCGCGTTGATGGCGAGTCCCCATCGGAGTTTTACCTTGCCAAGAAGGTAGATTCTCATTCCTTTATGGTAAAAACTGCCGATGGCGAAGGCGTTCAGCACGTCATTTTCGTAAGCGTAGACGGCGCCTATGGGACTATCGAATAGCGCATAGCGGAAGGCGAGGCTGTAAGGATGATTCTCCGGATTGTACAGTATATCCTGATATATCAGATAACATGTGCCAGTTTTCGGCACATCTTTGCTGACGATGTATTCGACTCGGTTTTTCAGTGTAAAATCGGGGCCGACAGGGTAGGTGACATGAAAACGGAGCGACATCTTGCGATCGTGAATCAGGGAGCGCATGTAGGTATTCTCGCTGGAGCCGTTTTTCTCTTTGTCTTTATATCGTAACTGGATGAAAAACAATGATTTGCTATTGATTTGATGTTCAATCTGAAGGTTGTAATCCTGCGCGCGGCTTGGTGCGTAGGCCGATGTCTTGACCCAGTCGGACTGAGGATAATCGGCGGTAGCGATTAGTCGCCAACGAGGTGCGAACGTGATTGAGGTTGAAAGATAAAGCCCTCTTTCGTTACGCGCGTTACCCGAGGCGAAGGCGTTACAGTAAAAGTTCTGATATTTCTTGTCGTAATATCTGTAAAGTACAGTAAAGTCGATATATCCCGCAGGTTGAACCGTTGTTCCGATCAATGCTGCAGGCGCTTTGTTGTCGCTGATTGCAGCTTCACCGTAAAATGCTATCTTTCGCAATACATAATAGAAGTCAACTCCTTGATTTACAAGTGATTTGCCGCGAAAATAAAAGGTGTTGTAGAGTCGCGGATCAGGGTCGAGTTCACAACTCCAAAGTGTTTTATGAATTGTATATCCGATTTGAAAACTTGAGCCGCGATAGCTGAGATTTCCTCCATATAATTGTTGTGTGATCGCATGACGGTCAGCGAGTTCGCTCTCGGTACGATGCAGGCCTGACTGTTGCAGCGAAGTCACTACCAAAGGCTCACCAAGACTGTCGATGACGCTGACGTTGGCATCGGCTTTTTTATTTGAATAAAAAATAGTCAAGTCGAGATTTTTGTAATTCAAAGTGGTTGCAACGCCTCGCAGATATCTCACTTCATTGGCTGATTTAGAGGCACGAATCTTCTTACTTTTTCTCAAGAGAGAGCCTCCGCTGGCCGCGAATGCCATGCCTGAGCCCAATGTAACCCCTTGACCGAAAGCAAGTTGGTAGTCGCCAAGAGCCAGAGTCTTCACAAATTTTAAGTCATGAAGAACGCAGTGAAACGACACGAAATCGAGCATGTTTTTCTCTCCGGCGTCTTTCTCCATGGCGAAACCGAATTCAAGCTTGTTACGGGACGAAAAGCTGTATCTTAGCAGCATTTTCTGCGGACTCCCGAGATATTTATCCTCTTTGTAACCCGCTTTTTCGTTAAAACACTGCTCAACTTGAAATATAGTCTGATGCTTGCCAAATTTCCATAAATCTTTAACTCGTAATTTCTCTTTTTCCGACGGTTTTTCAAAGCAAATCAGTGGTTTTAGTATGTTGAGAGTCATCTCGTCGATGCCTTCAATCATATTCAGCTCGTCGAGCATCATTATATCGCCGAAATTCTTTCTATATGAATTTATATTTTCAATAATAAAAACGTTAACTAAATGTAACTCAATGAGTTGATTTAATTCATCTGCATCGTTGATATTGATTTTATTCTCGCAGATATTCCAATACTTCTCGATAAGATCGGTGAAATCGAGTTCATCAGCATTATCGTCGTTTTCAAGCATCCGTTCAATCTGGTCAATAATGATTTCATCGGTAATATCGCTTTGCGTGAAAGCCAGTAAAGGAAACATTATTAATAAAGGTGTCAGAATGCGTTTCATAGTCCGACCTCCTTGATTTTAAATATCAGACTGCTTTGAAACGATACGCCTGTGTATTGGTTCATATTTGCGGAAACATCAATAACGACGCGGTTTAGCGTGTATCCGACGCCGACGCTGGCCGTCGCAGGATTTGTATGTACTCCAACACGGATGTAAAACTCGTTTAGGGTGTGATATTCCAGTCCGAAACGGTAGTCGATACGACTTTCCGAATTGTATTCCACCTCCGATGTCGCCAAGAAATCTTTAGTCACTCGATAAGCGAATCCAAACCGGAAAATAACCGGAACCCGTTCATTATGAATGGTTTTCAGCTTTACATTGATTGGGTTGAAGACATAGACTCCAATTCGCAAATTGTCGGTGATGTCCGACTGAATTCCCAACTCAAACGTGGCCGTTCGTCGTTTTTCGTAGTCATCGGAAAAGTTAAATAGCAGATAGTCAAGCTTCAAGCCCATCTTTAGATATGGGCCGAAATCTCTCGCGTAAGCCAATCCGAGTTTGTTTTCGTTGAAATCTTCAAACCCGAAACGACTCATCGAAAGTCCGAAAGTACCAATTTTTACTGGCATCACGAAGGCTGTGTTGTAATAGCTAAGCTCCTTCATGAAGAATCGGTTTTCGTAGGAAAAACCTACGCCGAGAAAAGGATAGTCGGCCATACCGGCCGGATTGTTTTGAATGCTCCAGAAGTCGTTGAACGACACCGAACAATTACCCGTCGCATTGCTGCGACCGCCTGCAACACCTGATAAATCCCAGGAAAAGCAATGATTGCAAAATAGGCACAGGCCTATTAGGAAAAGGCTTCTTCTCATGATATTCAGTTTTTAAGTCCTTAAATTTTCGCAAAGATACAAAAAATTTGTGAAATGTCAACAAAAATTATTAACTTTGTGCAAAATTTTTGACATGGATTATTTGTTGTTTATTTCAGCAATAGTGGTGCTGATCATCGGCTTGATTGGCGATATAATACCAGGAATTCCTGGCACTCCCGTGAGTTATCTCGCGCTGCTTCTGGTGCATTGGACCGACAGATACAGCTATTCACCTAAGTTTTTGGTGATAGCTGGCTTGATTTGCGCTGTGATAACGGTTCTCGACTATGTAGTGCCTGTTTGGGGTACCAAGAAATTCGGCGGCACCAAAGCTGGAGTGCGAGGCAGCACCATTGGTTTGATAGTGGGAATATTGGTACTTCCGATGCTTGGCATAGTGCTCGGACCATTTGGAATTCTTGGTATTCTCGGTGGACCGTTTGTTGGGGCATATGTAGGAGAGAAAATGGGCGGCACGCCTGATGAGAAGGCTTGGCGTTCGGCTTTCGGTTCATTTATAGGCTTCCTCGCTGGCACTTTTATGAAGATCGTTTATACCGTTGTTATCGGTTTTTATGTGGTAAGAGCCATTATTGAAGTCGCTGTTAATCAATGAGAAACACCATACCTTTAGCGGAACGGCTGCGTCCGACATCGTTGGACGGCTACATCGGTCAGGAGCATCTGATTGGTCAGAATGCCGTGCTGCGTCGCGCCATTGAAAGTGGTCACATCCCTTCGATGATATTCTGGGGACCTCCAGGAGTAGGTAAGACTACGTTGGCTTACATCATCTCGAAGCAGGTGCAGCGCCAGTTTTTTGTGCTTAGCGCAGTCAGCAGTGGAGTGAAGGATGTGCGCGAGGTCTACGACCGAGCGCGCATGGCGCCCGAACCGCCGATACTGTTTATCGATGAAATCCATAGATTTTCAAAGGCGCAGCAAGACTCGCTGCTCGGCGCCGTCGAGAAGGGACTTGTGACGCTGATAGGCGCCACCACAGAGAACCCGAGCTTCGAGGTGATATCGCCGTTGCTGTCGCGCTGTCAGGTGTATATTCTGAAAGAACTCGAGAAAGACGACCTTAAGAAGCTGATAGTCAGCGCGGTAGCTGTGTTGAGAGAGGATTTCAAGAAGGAGATAGTGGTGAAGGAAGACGAGGCTCTAATGCAGATCAGCGGCGGCGATGCACGCAAGCTGCTCAACGCCATCGACCTTGTGGTAGGAATGCTCGACGACGCCGAGCCGAAAGCCAAAAAACTGGTGGTAACAAACGAAGTTACAACGAAATACATACAGAGCAACCTGCTGAAATATGACCGTCTGGGTGAGATGCATTACGACATCATCTCGGCCTTCATCAAGTCGATACGCGGCAGCGATCCTAACGCAGCAGTATATTACCTGGCCAGGATGATTGAGGCAGGTGAGGATCCGCTGTTCATTGCTCGCAGAATGCTGATTTTGGCTTCCGAAGACATCGGAAATGCCAATCCTAACGCGCTTTTGCTTGCGAATGCATGCTTCGACGCAGTGAACAAGATTGGATGGCCTGAGAGTAGGATAATCCTCTCACAGACAGTCACTTACCTCGCTTCGTCGGCTAAGAGCAACGCTGCAGTTATGGCTATCGATGCTGCCCAGGCATTGGTGAAAAAGACAGGTAACCTCAGTGTGCCTCTGCACCTGCGCAACGCCCCGACAAAACTGATGAAAGACCTCGGTTATCACGACGGTTACAAATATGCACACAGCTATCCGGGTAACTTCGTTGAACAGGAGTTTATGCCTGAAGAGATTTCGGGAGTGCGTTTGTATTCGCCTCAAGATAACCCAAAGGAGCTTGAATTACGACGCTCGTTAAAAGCTAAATGGAAAGATAAATATGGCTACTGATAACGAGTATATCGCATTGATGTTCAACGATATAGCTCCGACTTACGACAAGCTGAACCATGTCCTCTCGCTGAATGTCGACAAGTCGTGGAGGCGCAAGGCCGTAAAACGTCTGAAAAAGGCCTTAGCCAGTGGCGAAAATGCTTCAATTCTCGATGTCGCATGCGGTACGGCAGATTCTACGGTAAAAATCGCGGAAAAGATAGAAAACGCTAAGGTTTTCGGCATCGATATTTCAACAAAAATGCTTGAAATAGGGAAGGAGAAGACCGAGAAAAAAGGCCTGCAAGATAGAATAAGTTTCTCAATTTCCAGTGCTGAAAATATTGGTTTTAAAGATGATACATTCGACGCCGCTATGGTCGCTTTTGGGGTCCGTAACTTCTCCGATCGAGAAAAAGGATTGAAAGAGATTCTTCGCGTTTTAAAACCTGAAGGAACTTTGATAATTTTGGAACTCTCTGAGCCTCAGAATGTTATGGTACGTTGGTTTTATAATCTTTATTTTAAAAATATACTACCTCATATCGGAAAACGTGTCTCGGGCAATGCCAATGCTTATCGTTATCTTCAGCAGACAGTTGAAAAGTTTCCGATGCCGGAAGAGTTTATGTCAATGCTAAACGATTGTGGCTATAAAGAATTGAAACACAAGGCATTAAGCTGTGGCTTATGCCGTATTTATCAAGCGAAAAAACAAAATGAGCAAGGTGTCATTTAAATATTGGATAAAAGCGGCTCGACCAAAGACTTTGTTGGTCTCGATAGCTCCCGTCGTCATGTCGGTGGCTTTCGCTTCTATTTATTTGAAAATCAATTGGTTACCAGCTGCAATTTGCCTTGTTTTTGCCATTATGGCACAAATTTTATCCAATTTTGCCAACGACTACGCTGATGGAATTAAAGGTGCTGACGATCAACGACTTGGACCTCAACGGATGGTGGCTTCAGGATTGATTTCTCCACAAAAAATGATTCGTGGAATAATAGTTTGGGGCATTTTGACCTTTATGTTGGGCTGTACCTTATTATATTGGGGAGGCTGGATACTTCTGCCGTTCGGAATCGTCATATTATTAAGCGCTTTTGCATATTCCGCCGGCCCGTTTCCGCTTTCACGCCATGCGCTTGGAGACGTGGCAGTTGTCCTGTTTTATGGCATAGCACCAGTAATTTTGACATTTTTCATACAAACAGGTTTTGTTAACTGGCAGATATTAGTTGCAGGTATCGCTATCGGTCTTGTCGCTAATAACTTGTTGATAGTCAATAATTATCGCGATGCTGAACAGGACGAGGCAAACGGCAAAAAGACGACAGTAACGGTTTTCGGCAAGCGATTCATGCGAAACGTTTTTTATCTGAATCCAATAATCGCAATAGCATTGATTTATCTGATATTTAAAAACTTGATGATATTGGCTTATTTTATTCCATTTTTAGCTTATTCAATACTGATCAGTGCTAGATTTTCAAAAGCTAAAGGTATGGAATTCAATAAGTTAATAGGATTATCATCGATGGAATCTATAATTTTTGCAATAACAATAATCATTGAGATATTATGTCTGAAAATTTAATAATAAAAGGTGATTCGAAGAAAGAATTATACGAAAATCTAATTCCTCAAATCGCAGCTTTGATTGAAGGCGAGACTGACGTAATCGCCAATATGGCCAACGTCTCAGCGTGTTTGAAAGACACATTTAACTTCTGGTGGGTAGGTTTCTACCGTGTCCTCGGTGATGCGCTTGTTCTCGGTCCTTTCCAAGGTCCGTTAGCCTGCACACGTATCAGTAAAGGTAAAGGAGTTTGTGGCACTGCTTGGCAGCAAGCTAAAACCGTTATCGTTCCTGATGTCGACGCTTTTCCGGGACATATTGCCTGCAGCAGTCTTACAAAATCGGAGATGGTGGTGCCAATAATTAATAAAGGTGTAGTGACAGCGGTTCTCGACATCGACAGTGAGAAAGCCGGCAATTTCGATGAAACCGATAAGTTTTATCTTGAAAAGATGGCGGACTTATTCGCCTAAGACCCTAAGGAAATCGGCAGGAAGCCACACGTTGTGCATGCGCACTGCTTCTTTGAACAAAGGAGCGATCTCGGCTGCCGTAAAGCCTGCAATGCCGCATCCGATGCGCGTCACGAGGAAGTCCTTCTCGGGATGATCAGCAGCAAAAGCAATAAATTTGTCAACATAAGGTTTGATTGTCTCCACACCGCCTTGCATCGTCGGGATGGCGTACGACTGTCCCTGAATACCATCGCCATTGCCCATCACAGCGCCGAATTTCACGCGAGCCGTAAAAGCGGCGCCACCTGCGTGATAACCCTGAAGATTGCTGCCAAAAACAAAAATCTCATTCGGCTTGAGCGCAATGATTTCGTCCGGAGTGATTCTTCTGTTTTCCATATTCTTCAAAGAAGACTAAACACTCTGATTAGTCAGCTTTTTCTGGGCATGAGCCTCAACGACATTGATCACGTAGTCGCCAAGTTTCTCGCATTCGCTGATGATATCCATATACTGAATGCCAGCCTGGTAGTTGTAGAGATGCTCGTTGATATCGGTGAGATTCGACTCTTTAAGCTGCGAGCGGTAGTTGTTGATCTCATTCTCAATGTTCAACGATTCGTTGATGTCGACAATTCCTTGATTATCGTCAAGGACTTTTTGCATATGATCTAAAGCTTTGTTACAGAGTTTGAACATATGGCGGATGTGGACCTTCTGCTCATCTGTAAAATGCTCATTCTTAGTGTGTTTCTGGTTGATCGTACGTGCCAGGTTATAGCAACTGTCGCCAATACTCTCGATCTCGCCGACCTCACGAAGCATGTAGCGAATCTTTGTCTTACTTTCAGGACTCAGACGGCCTTCAGTCACCTTATTGAGATAATTTGCAATCTCAATTTCCATGTGGTCGGAAATCTGCTCATATTTCTCAATTCTACTGAAGAGTTTGCTGAAATCCTCATCGTTCCTGGTATTGAAAAGCAGGGTAGGGATGAAGTTGAACATCCTGTTGGTGCGTGTTGAGAACAGGCTGATCTCTTTCTCTGCCTCAAAAATCGAGAGCTCAGCAGTAGAGAGCAATCCGCCCGATATAAACTTCAGCTTGCCTTCCTCGTCTTCCTCTTTTTGTTTTATGACTTGGCAGACAAATTTCTCAATCGGCTTAATGAACCATATCAGTATCAATACGTTACAAAGGTTGAAGGCGGTGTGGAAGGCCGAAAGCGCGTATGTGACCTTCACCTGTGCCGAGGCGATGTCTTCAGGCGTCTCAGGCACGAAATCAGGGTCGAAGCCGACGAATCTGCAGACCAGCTTCACCAGTGGACGGAATACGATAAGAACCCAAATCACACCGAAAACGTTGAACACCATGTGCGCCAAAGCAGCTCTGCGGGCATTTGTCGAAGCGTTGAGTGCCGCGATGTTAGATGTGACTGTGGTACCGATATTTTCACCCAAGACGAGCGCAATACCTTGATGTATAGGAAGTACGCCGCTTGAGCATAAAATCAAGGTGATAGCCATGATTGCCGCTGACGACTGAACGCACATTGTCAAGATGCTACCGACAAGGAGGTATAACAAGGTCGTCAAGAAGCCCCACTGGCCTGTGACGGTGAAGAAATGGACGACACTCTCATTTTCCGGGAGATTCATCGCTATGGCGTTTTCACGTAAAGTGACAAGACCGAGGAACATGAACGAGAAACCGAAGATAAACTCACCGAATGACTTGCCTGCAGGCCGTTTTTGGAATATCAAAGCGATAGCTAATGCAAACAGAGGGAATACGACATTACTCATGTTCATCTGGAAGCCGAACACCGACATGATCCAGGCTGTTACTGTGGTACCGATGTTAGCACCCATGATGACCGAGATAGCTTGCGCCAGCGTGAGAAGTCCGGCATTTACGAAGCTGACAGTCATAACTGTGGTGGCCGTTGACGACTGCACCGCCGCGGTCACAAAAACACCTGTAAGCAACCCTGTGAAACGGTTTTTGGTCATGGCTCCCATGATGTTGCGGAGATGTCCGCCACTCAGTTTCTGCAAACCCTCACTCATGGTTTTCATACCATACATGAGAAGAGCGAGGCATCCTAATAGCTTTAAAAACAAGTAAATGCTCATATTCCTGTTGTGTATGAATGCAAATATTTATCTTGCAAAAATAAAAAAATATTTTCTTTTTACAAAGAATAAAAAATTATTTCTTTTTAGTGATTTTCAAATTGTTTCCAGCATTGCTGAAGCTGCAGTTTTTGCTGGGAAGTTCGATACATGTCTCATAATTGTCGTAATACATCTCGACAACCTTCAACGCGTCGTAGACAAGTTCTTTGTTGATCTTCATCAAGTCGTAGATATTGTCGGCCATCCAGAATTTCTCGACTATTCTTTCATTCAAATCAAGAATCTCAGCCATTTTTCTTGCCTCATTCAAACTTATTTTCGCTTGCCCGTTTTCCTTTCTGTTGTATTGCGCTTCCGAGAGAAACAACGTCTTGGCCATCTGAGCCTGCGTTATTCCCGAGTACATCCTTGTTCGTTTTATAGTTTCACTTAACATTTTATCTGGTATGAAGGTCCAAGATTTCATTTAATAATTCATTGAAATCGTAGTAATACAATGAGACTCCAGTTGTGTCGGCTATGTTTTCGTTTGAGTAGTATTTGTCGGCCAGCCCCACAATCTGATGCCCAAGCTCATGTCGAATCATGTAATCGTCTGATTGTGAACGAATTGCAGCGGTAGTGTAAAGGTTGTAAAGACTTCCACCGCCGTTTTTATCATCGTTCATCAAGATGATGATATAATCGTATGGCGCCTGTGCTGCAAACTCTCGTATCACCCAGTCATCGCTGGCAAGAGCGTATCTGTCGTGACCAAAAGCGCCATATTTTGTGCCGAGGCTGTTACGACCGCCATAAGGAGGCACCTGGATAGCATGCACATTGAAATCCGTTTTTCTGCTTTTAAACGGCTCGGTGTTAATCAAGCTGTTGTAAAAATGCAGCACGTCAGCGTCAAAACGCTTGATTTCATTGAGGGTGTAGCCATCGCCCATGATCAAAATGTCGACTTTCTCCTTCGGATCGCCAGTGTCGAGCAGACGCACTATGCGGTTGTTGTTATTCTTCGCAGGCTCCATCAGCGATTTTGTCTGCCGGTCGATGATATACTCCCAGACTGGCTCCATAATATCAAGAGTATCAATCTTATACATCATCAGCTTAGCGTTGCGGATAGGGTAAGGCACGCGTATCGACTCGTTGAACGACATTTTGCCTTTCGATGCTGCTGCCGTACGTCGCCATTCGCTGAAAACAGTGCTGATTCCGTCGGAATATAGCAGCTCGTCGGTTTCCACATCTCTCAACTCGTAGTGATAAGCGCCCAAACGATAAGGATTAACCATGTTTTTGGTGCGTCCATACCACAATCCGTCGTCGTAAATCTTGTCGAGCTTAAACGATTCGGTGGATGAGTCGCCGGTGTGTATAAGATTGATTCTTAATGTCTTATCTGTAAAATGCTTCTCAAAACCATTCTTTTCGCTTCTGTTGCAAGAAACGAATAAGGCTATGATTATCAATAAGAAAGCAATTCTTTTCATCTTATTTGTCTATTGTAGCCAAAAATTCTTCGTTGGAGATAGTCTTCGAGATCCTATCTTTAAGGAATTCCATTGCCTCGACTGGTGTCATGTCGGCAAAGTGGTTACGCAGCGCCCAGACACGTGCCAGAGTGCGTTCGTCGACGAGAAGGTCGTCGCGACGTGTACCAGATGCCACGATGTCGATAGCAGGGTAGATGCGTTTGTTCGAGAGTCGGCGGTCGAGCTGGAGCTCCATGTTACCTGTGCCCTTGAACTCTTCGAAGATAACCTCATCCATCTTAGAACCAGTGTCGATCAAGGCTGTTGCGAGAATCGTCAGTGAGCCGCCGCCTTCGATGTTACGTGCGGCACCGAAGAAACGTTTAGGTTTCTGCAAGGCGTTGGCTTCGACACCGCCCGAGAGCACCTTACCTGATGCAGGCGACACTGTGTTGTAGGCACGTGCCAGACGGGTGATGGAGTCGAGGAGGATAACCACGTCGTGACCGCATTCTGTCAAACGTTTTGCCTTCTCCAGCACGATATTCGCGATCTTAACGTGTTTCTCAGCCGGCTCGTCAAAGGTCGAGGAGATGACTTCAGCTTTAACGCTGCGTGCCATGTCGGTGACCTCTTCAGGACGCTCGTCGATTAACAATATAATAAGGTATACATCCGGGTGGTTGGCCGCGATGGCGTTAGCCACTTCCTTAAGCAATACTGTCTTACCGGTCTTAGGCTGTGCCACGATAAGTCCACGCTGACCTTTTCCGATAGGAGCGAAGAGGTCCATAATACGGGTGGATACCGTGCCTCCCTGATGGCCAGTGAGTTTGAATTTCTCATCCGGGAAGAGAGGAGTGAGGAAATCGAACGGGATACGGTCGCGCACCTCATCAGGGTTACGTCCGTTGATCTTGTCGACCTTCACCAATGGGAAGTATTTCTCGCCGTTCTTTGGCGGACGGATCATTCCGAGGATGGTATCGCCGGTCTTGAGGCCAAACAGCTTGATTTGCGACTGTGACACGTAGATGTCGTCAGGGGAGTTGAGGTAGTTGTAGTCGGCCGAACGCAGGAAACCATAGCCGTCAGGCATGATTTCGAGCACGCCTTCAGCTTGCACCACGCCATCAAACTCGCTGATGAGCTCGTCGCGTTTCTGTGGACGAACCTCGTAAACCGCCTGTTTTTCCTCAAACATAGGCTCTTCAGGCTCGACATTCTCGATGTGCTCAACATGCTCGACATGTTCAACACTCTCAATCGGTTCAATCTCAGGAATCTCTGTCTCTTCCTCGTTATTCTCGTTGAGAATCTCGTTAGCGACGTCGACAACAGCCGGCTTCGGCTTAGGATACGACACATGATGCGTCTTTTCGCTTTCGTCGCTGATATTTTCGAATGAGGTCTTGATCACATCGGTACGCTTGCCGATTCTCGGGCGACGGCCGCGACGCGGAGCCTCAACTTCTTGATTTTCTTTTGGTTTGTGCTCTGCAGCCATTTCTTGGGCTGCAACTGGCTCAGCTTCAACGACTTTCTTCTTTCTGCCTGGTCTTCCTTTAGGTTTGACTTCAGGAGTGTTGCTTTCGGCTTGTTTGTTGATGATGCTGTAAACAAGGTTTTCTTTTGGCTGGTTGACATCTTCCAAACCGAGTTTCTTGGCGATTCCCTTGAGCTCAGTCATGGATTTGTCGTTTAATTCAAAAATGTCATACATAATTAGTCGATTGATTTAGACTGACTTTCAATAATTTCTTCTGATAATTTGAGGGACGACTTGCCCTCTAAAAGCGAACAAAAACGGATTGGCTTTTTGTTCAATTGACGATGCAAAGATACGATTTTTTTTCATACAACCAAAAATTTTGTTAATTTTGCAGAAAAATTTTGAATATGATTCAGCGAAGACAGACCATTTTCATGCTTTTATCAGCAATTATCAGTGCTTTATTGTTTTTTATGCCTCTTGCTTCGTTTTATGACGGCACTACAGTGATGAAGTTCACCATTTTCGGCATAGAAAACCCTATTGATACGCTAACTCTTTCACAATCATATACTTGGCCATTGGTTGTCTTGACGGTTTTGATGACAATTTTGCCAATCTACACCTTATTAAGATATAAGAAACGTAAGCATCAAGTGAAGATGTGTCAGCTGGATATGCTTTTGAATATTGTTTTCATCGGCGTGGTGTTTTTATACTATGAAGCTGATATTCAGGAAGTTATAGCTGCTGTCGAAGGCGATGAATATCAACTCGAGGTTGCTTATTTCATCGGAATGGCTATCCCGTTGGTAAATCTCGTTCTTGAGATTCTCGCCATCAGAGGCATTAAGAAAGATATTGAATTGTTGAAATCTATCGACAGACTGAGATAAAACCAACGATTAAAGGTTATCGTTAACGTTTCTTCTCATAAAGTTCCATATTTTTTATTTCGCTTCCATCAATCTGGAAACGTAACATTGTTATAACCTTGTGAAATCCAGTGTTTCCGGCGGCTCCCGGGTTGATATGGAGCAAGTTGAGGTTATGGTCGTTCATCACCTTCAGGATATGTGAGTGTCCACTGATGAAGATGTTAGGTTTCTCTTTGATTATCAGTTCTTTAATTCCCGGTTCATAATGGTTTGGGTATCCGCCTATGTGTGTCATCATCACCTTCACGTTTTCGATTGTAAAGATGTTGATTTTCGGGAACATCAGTCGGATCTTTTGGTCGTCGATGTTGCCATACACAGCGCGCAACGGCTTAAAAGACGACAAAGAGTCGGCGACATCGGTTCCACCGATGTCGCCGACATGCCATATCTCGTCGCAGTCCTTGAAAAAGTCAAAGACTGCAGGATTAAGCCATCCGTGTGTGTCTGACAGTAATCCTATCCGTTTCATTACGGCAGTTTGTACGAAATACCGAGGCTCAACACTTCTTTAAACTGACGGAAGGTGGTGCCTTCAACCGGGCTTAATGGGGCAATATCCTCATCGTAGACCAGACGTGCAGTGAGATTGCAGGTCAACCAGTCGTTAACCTTCATAATCAATGCGTTATCCCAGTCAAAGTCGACAGGGCAGGTGTATTTCTCGCCGATAGCGTTCAAATCGGAAGATTTAATCAGATAGTTGTAGAAAGCGATGAGTTTCGATGAGAATGTCACGTTCTCCACAATCTGATAGTTAAACTCAGCTGTGAGTTGTGCACCAAGCTCCCAACGGATGTTCTCGCCGTGCTTGATGAGAACGCCTGCTGTGTCGTATTCAGCGTGTTTCACACCGAAAGCGCCAGCGTCAGCAAGTCTCTGGTCGTTGACGATGGTCATACGGGCTGTGAGAGGGGCAAAGTTTACTTTGAAATGCTCATTCGGGACCCACTGAACACCAAGACCTAATGTCACATAGCCAGGATTCATGAAACCTGAAATACGGTTGGTGCTATCCACTCCGTAGTTGTAACCGTTGGTAAACTGGCTCTGGAATGTCAGGTTGGCTGTGGCAAACCATTTCTCATTCTTAAGATTATAACCATACAACGAGCTGAAGAAGATACGGTCGTCAGTCTTGATAGGATCTTTGTCCATGTCGTAGTAGCTGTAGCCAAGCTGCAGGTCTAAACCATTGTCCCACTTGTGATTACCGTTTTTGTAGTTCATGTCATACTTGAGCATTCCGAGGAAGTTAACATTGTCCTGTCCGCCCGGTGCCCAGTTGTCGAAATGGCTCTGAGCCATGTTAAAACCGACGTTTCCGCCGTGAGTCCAATTTGATGCCGGAGCATCGTCCTGAGCAAATGCCACGTTCAATGAAAGCAGCAATGCAATCAAAGGAAGTAATAATTTTTTCATATTATGAAATTTTAGTTAAACTTTATATCTTGTCAACTTTAAACTTTAATAATTATTTCCATCATGATAGTTTCGCTCTCCAATCTGGAAAGTGATATCCTGCGTCATTCTCGTCCTCACAAGACTGTCGTTCTTCACTCCCGGAGTCCATACCAGATTCTGTATCAATCGGATAGCCTCATTGTCGCAGCCGCCTCCAACGCTGTTTTCCACAAGGATATTCGATGCTCTGCCGTCGGTCTCAACGATGAAACTGAGCTTCACAGTGCCTTGAATCTCAAACTGCTTGGCCTGATCGGGGAACTGCAGATTGGTGCGCAGATATGCCGCCATAGTCACCTGAGGATTGGCAAAATAAGGCTGCGGGCCCTGATGTAACTCCTTGACATTGTATACGTTATTGCTTTTTTGAGCCGGATGAGGCTGCTCGGGAAGCATCAGACGCGGATTCTTCTCTTCGGCTTTTTTATAGCTCTTCGGCGAGAATTCAATTGTGTAATAATCATTGACTTTCACTGCCTTACCGTTCTTCATCGCAGGATTCCATTCAATCATCTTCACCAGACGTACTGCCTCAGCCGCACATTCCTCGTCGAATGCGTTCTCGACCTTGTAGTTGCTGGCGTTTCCCATCTCATCGACGTCGTAATAAACGGTGATTTTACCGCCTTTTTTATCAAGAGCTGACTGAGGATAAATGAGGTGATTCTGTATGATTTTCTTTGTTAACGGGAATCCCGATTTCGGCTCCGGCGATTTCGTCTGAGCGTTAAGATTCAAACTTAATAAACTGATTATCAATATGATAAAGAAGGATGTAACTTTGAAGATTTTCATATTTTTTATCTAAAATTAGGATTAAACACCGCAAATTTACAAAAATTTTAAATGATAAACAATTTTTTTATAATTTTGTACCATTATGATAAATACTAGAAAAGAAGATTCCAATATGGTCTTCGGCGTGCATCCCGTCGAGGAGGTGATAAAGGCAGGGAAGGAGCTCGAGAAGGTTTTTGTGCAGTCGGGACTGCGTTCGCAGCAGATCTCCGAAATCGTAAAATATGCTAAGGAACACGAGGTTCCTGTTCAGTTTGTTCCAATCGAGAAGCTAAACCGCTTGACGCGTAAAAACCATCAGGGCATTGTGGCTTTTGTGTGCCCGATTTCGTATCAGACAATAGAAAATGTCATCCCGATGGTCTACGACGAAGGCCGTATGCCGTTTGTCGTCATCCTGGACCGTGTCACCGACGTGCGTAACTTCGGCGCCATTGCCCGTACTTGCTACGCTGCAGGTGTCGACGCCATTGTGATACCTTCGCGTGGAAGCGCTCTCATCAACGGCGATGCGATGAAGACCTCGGCAGGCGCATTATCATTAATTAATGTATGCCGAGTTGAGAATATCAAAGATACTATCGATTTCCTGAAAGCCAGCGGCTTGAAAGTGATAGCGTTTTCTGAGAAAGGCAAGCAGACCATCTGGCAGGCCGATCTTACAGGACCTATCGCCATCATGATGGGATCGGAGGAAGACGGCATCAGCGAGGCTTATCTGAAACGCGTCGACGACCATCTCGTCATCCCGATGCCTGGCGACATCGACTCGCTTAACGTCAGCGTAGCCACGGGAATAGTGACATTTGAGGTTGTCCGACAAAGACAAATGTAAGGACAGACCGCGTCTGTCCGTCAGACTATAACAATCCGCATAAAAAAATATCGCCCCGCTGCAGCAAGGCGATATTTTTCATTGTCAAGTACCAATTAGTTTTCTTTCTTCTTAAGAACTTCCTTGATACGGGCTTTCTTACCGCGGAGACCTCTGAGGTAGTAGATTCTAGCTCTGCGGACAGCGCCTTCCTTGTTGAGCTCAATGCTCTCAATCATTGGGTCAGCGATAGGGAAGATTCTCTCAACACCGATGTTGTTCGATATCTTTCTAACTGTGAAAGTTGCACTCTTGCCCTGACCTGCGCGCTGTAACACAACACCCTGGAATTTCTGCAAACGTTCCTTGTTTCCCTCAACAATCTTATAAGTAACGGTGATGGTGTCACCTGACTTGAACTGTGGGAACTCCTTTACTTGTACTTGATCTTCAACGAATTGAATTAACGCGTTTTTCATTTCTATTGTATTTATCTTATTTTTATCCTCTAAATTGGCTTGCAAAAATACAAAACTTTTGAATACCTACAACAATTATTTTATTTTTTTTATTTTTTCGTACATCTCGGGACGACGAATCTTTGTTCTCTCCAGTGCCTGCTGATATTTCCAATCATTGATAACTTGGTCGTTTCCTGACAAAAGCACCTCTGGAACGGCCCATCCTTTGTATTCTCGAGGCCTTGTATACACCGGAGGCGACACCATTCCGTCCTGAAATGAGTCGGAAAGTGCCGAAGTTTCATCACTCAGAGCACCCGGTATAAGTCTCACCAGACTGTCGGTCAACACCGCTGCGGCGAGCTCTCCACCCGACAAGACATAGTCGCCAATCGAAATCTCTTTCGTGATGAGATGCTCGCGTATGCGCTCGTCGATGCCTTTGTAATGACCGCAAAGCATGATCAGATTCTCGTTTAAAGAAAGCTTATTTACGACAGGCTGCGTCAGTAATTCCCCATCAGGACTCATATAAATGACTTCGTCGTAGTTGCGCTCCGACTTCAGCTTTGTGATGCAGTTGTCGACAGGCTCTATCATCATCACCATGCCCGCACCGGCCGAAAAAGGGTAGTCGTCGACACGCTTGTGCTTGTCGGTGCTGTAATCACGAAGGTTGTGAAGGTGAATCTCCACAAGACCTTTGTTGATGGCTCGCTTCACTATCGATTCGGTGAATGGACCCTCAAACATTTCAGGGAAAATTGTGATGATATCTATACGCATAACGCCGCAAAATTACTAAAAATTCTTGAAATTAGAATAAAAATGCTTAAAAATTCTTGAATGTTTTACCTTAATCTATTGATTATCAATTCGCAAAAATTTTTTAAAAATTTTGTTCATCGTATTGAAAAATGCTGTAATTTTGCAACGCTTTTCAAAAAGCAACCCTTGCCCAGGTGGTGAAATTGGTAGACACGCTACTTTGAGGGGGTAGTGACGAATGCGTCGTGCAAGTTCGACTCTTGTCCTGGGCACCAAGGAATCCAAGAAATTCCACCCAAAGCCCATGTGGTGAAATTGGTAAACACGCTACATTCAGGGTGTAGTGAGCGGACGCTCTTGGAAGTTCGAGTCTTCTCATGGGCACGAGACATAAAAAAGAACCGGTTGTTAACAATCGGTTCTTTTTTGCTATTAGCTATTGGCATTTGGCCATTGGCTAATGTTGATTCTCCCAACAGCCAACGGCTAAAAGCCAAAGTTACTTCAGGTAAGTGTCAAGCCAGTTCTTGAAGCGTCTCTGCCAAAGGATTCCGTTTTGCGGCTGCAGCACCCAGTGGTTCTCATCAGGGAAGTAGAGGAACTCGGCAGGAACGCCGTTAAGCACCGCCGCGTTGAAGGCTTGCATGCCCTGAGTGTAAGAGATACGGTAGTCCAAACCGCCGTGAATCACAAGGATCGGCGCTGTCCACTTGTCGACAAACAGATGCGGCGAGTTGGCATACGACCACTGCACCACAGGATTGTCTTTATCCCAATATGGGCCGCCTAAATCCCAGTTCACAAACCACATCTCTTCAGTCTCAAGATATTGAGCATCAAGGTTAAACATGCCGTCGTGGGCAATTAAAGCCTTGAAGCGACCGTCGTGATGTCCGGCAAGCCAGAACACCGAGAAACCGCCGAAACTAGCGCCAACAGCGCCTAAACGTGTCTCATCGACGAATGGTTCCTGTGCCATGGCATCGATAGCCGAAAGATAGTCTCTCATGCACTGTCCGCCATAGTCGCCGCTGATCTCCTCGTTCCACTCCTGTCCGAAGCCCGGCAAACCGCGTCTGTTAGGAGCCACGATGATGTAGCCGTTAGCCGCCATCTGCTGGAAGTTCCAACGATACGACCAGAACTGGCTCACAGTGCTCTGCGGACCGCCTTCACAGTAAAGAAGGGTAGGATATTTCTTGTTTTTATCGAAATGAGGCGGGTAGATGACCCAAGTAAGCATCAGCTTGTCGTCGGTGGTCTTAATCCATCTTTCTTCGACTTCAGCTGTGGTTAACTGCTTGAAAATGTTATCGTTAACATGTGTAATCTGCTCAAAGGCGCCTGTCTTCGGGTCGACAGAGTAGAGCTCTGTGGGGTGACTCATAGACTGTATGCCTCCGATGAGTTTGTCGCCTGCCACAGCCAACGAAACGAAGTTATGCGTGCCAGTGGTGATCTTACGGATTGTGCCGGTATTCAAGCTCAACTCGTAGATTTGGTCTGTTGCGTTTTTATCGCTGATAAAGTAGACCTTTGTTCCGTCGGCCGACCATGTCAGACTTGTCGAGTTCTGGTCGAAGCCGATGCTGTAGTCGGTCTTCTCGCCAGTAGCGAGGTCCATCACGTAAAGTCGCTGTTTATCAGCCTCATAGCCGTCGCGTTCCATGCTCTCCCAAGCCATCTTGTTGCCTGTTGGAGCCACGCTGATATTGAGGTCGTAACCCATCATGCCTTCGGTGATGTTGGCGGTCATGTCGGCAGCGATGTTGTATCTGTAAACATCAGTGTTTGTTGATGTTGCATAGTCTTTACCTTCTTTCTTGCGGCAGCAGTAGAGGATGGCGGTGTTGTCTTCGCTCCAGGCCACCTGTTCCATGCCGCCCCAAGGTCTCACCGGTGACTCCCAAGGCTCACCTTTGAGGATGTCTTTACCATTGGTAATCAATCCGTTACCAAGTGGTGCGACAAAAAGATGACTGTAAGTATCAACCCACAGATCCCAATGGCGATACATCAGGTCGTTGTTGATTCTTCCTGACGAAAGCTGGAGGTCAGGGTAGAGGTCGGCGACAGTTTCTTTGATTTTTACTTCAGCAGAGTAAACAAGCTGACTGCCGTCCGGACTGTATTTGAAACCGGTGATACCATCAGGAATATCGGTGATTTGCCTGCGGTTCTTGCCTTTGGCGTCCATCTCCCAAAGCTGCATATCGCCGCTCTTAGCCGTCATATAAGCGATTTTGCCCTCAGGAGTCCAGGTTGGACTGTATTCGCTGAAGGTGCCGTCGCTGAGGCATTTCACGTTCTTTCCATCGGCATCCATGATGTAAATCCTCGAGAAGCCCTTGTTTTGCTCGACATAGTAGTCGGTGACGTTGTAAACGACTTTGGTGCCGTCGGCGTTGACTGAAAACTCGCCAATGCGTCCCATGCTCCAAAGCACTTCAGGTGTCTGGATGTCTGATTCAAGTTTGATTTTCTCGCGCACCGGAGCCTTCTGCTTCGAGGCGTCACCGCACGACTGTAACATTAACAGTATCAATGCGATAGGAAGTAAGAATCTTTTCATATTGCTTGAAATTTAATTTTCGAATTGTTTTGCAAATTTACGAATAAGTTTTAACTTTGCAAAAATTTTCGTCATGAAACGCACATTATTAATATTGGTTCTCATCATTTTGGGAATGACTGCTGGAGCCCAGCAACGTCTTGTTTATCAATCATATATGCTTGGCTCGGATAGCGGTGATACTACTTTCCGTGAGGTTAATAGATATAAAAACCAATTGAAAATCAACGATATACAAGAGTTTAAAGGAAAACTCATCGATGGTGTTTCAACCGATTTCACTTTCGTGGATTATGACTCCGATTCGGCTTATTTTCAGATGAATTATCCTGACGGGGAATCGTATTTTTATGCTTATTCGTTGAAAAACAATGACATAGAGTTTAAAGAGGTTGGTTCTGAAAAGATTAAAGGCTATAATTGTAAGAAATATAAGACTTCGATTAACTCAAACACTATTGAGGTTTGGATGACGGAAAGCCTAGGTTTTGATGCGTCTCCCGTGACTTCTCGCGGTTACCTGAAGGGTGTGATGGTGAAGCAGGCGATTAACGGTAATCGGATTATGGATTTGAAATCAATTAAGAAAGATAAGAAGCTGAAGAAGGCTTTAATACCTGACAATCTTGGAGTTAGGAAGACGGGGAAGGATTTGAACCAGATAAACAAGGATAAACTGATTGTTAGGACGAAGATTTTCGATGACGACCAGATTCATTTTGCAAAAATTGAGAAATTTAAAGGCGAGATTCCGTTCGACACTGTGATTCATTATTCGTGGGGAACCATCATTTTGAAGCGCGTCAACCTGCCGGTTTTGCCGGAACATTATCAGATTTTTGCTGAGCTTCATCAGCGATCAAATGGCGACGCTTACGACCGTACAGGCTCGGTTTTTGTCATTCCTTTGGACAAAAAATTATCTTTAAGTAATGCTTTAAGTGACAGCATTGAAGTCATTCCTTATCAATTAGATAGAAACGGCAAAAAGTATCAAGGAATTCGTCTTACAGATGACTATATGCCGGTTGTAGAATTGATGCGATTCTTTACGCCATTCGGTGTGAATCATTTCAACGACAGGGTGCAGATTGATGGTCTGGAATGGGAGGATGAGGCTTATTATAAGATGGAGATTTCGGAACTTTCCGACCGTCTGCAGGGTGATGTCTTGATTGGTGCTTTCATCGGCAATTACGATGGAGGCGGACATAAGGTCTCGCTCGATTTGGTGGCATATCCGCAGGATTATGACGGCGATGTGTCGAAAAACAGTCGCTGGAGCTTGCCTTTGTTCAACACCTGCAACGTGATGGAAATGTCGGGACAAAACTATGGCCGTTTGTTCCAGACTGACAGCTTGACCGTTGAGTTTGACATTCCAGAAGACGTTGATAATCTTAGACTTAGATATATCACAACTGGTCATGGAGGCTGGGATGGAGGTGATGAGTTCAACCCGAAGGAAAATACGATTATAATCGATGGCGACATGGTATTCAAATACACTCCATGGCGCTGTGACTGTGCGACTTACCGCGAGTTCAACCCGGTTTCGGGCAACTTCTGGAACGGAGTGTCATCGTCAGATTTGTCGCGTTCTGGCTGGTGTCCGGGAACGGCAACAAATCCTGTGTATTTCGACTTAAGCAGCTTAAAACCTGGACATCACACCATTACCATTGCTATCCCGCAAGGTGCCGACGAAGGTGGCAGTTTCTCGCACTGGATGGTCAGCGGAGTACTGCTGGGCAGTAAGCAATAGTCTTAATAAACCTCGATTTCATCAACGAAGATCCATGCCGGATAGCCGTAGCCAGAATGTCCTTCAGGGCAGTCGTATGGCTCGACTATAACCTCGACAAAGCGAGTGTTCACTGGCTCAAACGCGATTTCGACAGGGCAGAAGCTGCTCGCATAATCGGCAGGTAATAGGTCGAAGTCTTTTGATACAATCTCATTGAAGTTTTCACCGTCATCCGATACCAGAACCTTGACTGATTTCGCGTTGAAAATCCAGTCTTTCATGTTAATCAGAAGATTGAATTTAACCTTGCTAATCTCCGTAACTTCCTGTAAATCAATGGTTGCATCGAGATTCTTACCATACCAACCAATCCAGCGGCCGCTGCGGTAATTGCTGCCACCGTGAAGGCCGTCGATAAGAGTTTGGGCTCCGTCGTAGGCGTAGTTGCGATGTGGCTGATCTTTCAAAACGATAGGTTTCATTGAGGCTTTACTAAAGTTGAAGTCTGTAGTGAAGCAGCGGCCGCTGGTGCCGTCGGGATACAGAACATAAGCCTCAAGATGACTGTTTTTGTCTATTTTAAGCGGTTCAACATATTCCACAAACCGCTGATTGTCAATGGAATACATTATTTCCCCGTCGACTTGCTTCGACATAGTGACATCGAGAACTCCCTCTTGCACATTTGGCGTGATTTTCACGTCGATGTCGAAGATGTGATGAGCATAACGCCAGTGGTAGAGGTCGTAAAGTTTTGTGAGGCGATATTCACGTTTCACAAAGTCGTCGTAGTTCTTCTGCTCAGGGTTACACCATTGCACTTCGGCCAAGGCTCCAATGCGAGGTAACATTCTGTATAACAACACGTTAAACTCGCTAGAGTATTCGGTCCAGAGGTTGGCCTGAGGTCCTAAGATGTACTTTTCTTCGTCTTCAGTCAGACCTTCTGGGATAGGCTCGAGCGAGTAGACTTTTTTCACAGAATTATAGCCACCGCCGGCCTCGGGCTCGCTTTCGGTGTCGAGCGACTGATAATAGTCGAAATACAAGTAATCATTGGGCGTCATGATGACGTTGTGGTGCATCTTGGCCGCTTTGTAGCCGCCCGTGCTGCCTCTCCAGCTCATCACTGTGGCGTTTGGTGCCAGCTCGCCGTCGAGCATCTCATCCCAGCCGATGATATGGCGGCCATGACTCTCAACGAACTGTTCCATGCGCGACATCACATAGCTTTGAAGGTAATCTTCGGCCGAGTGTTTGTCGTCGCCTTTAATGCCGAGTTCTTTAATTTTTGCTTGGCATTTCGGACATTGCTGCCAGCGGTCGCGCGGCACCTCGTCGCCTCCGATATGGATGTATTCGCTAGGAAAGATGTCCATCACCTCGAGCAGCACATCCTCAAGAAACTGCATTGCTTCTTCGTTTCCGGCGCAAATCACGTCCTCCGAGACGCCCCATTGACGCCAAACTTCGTAGGGACCGCCTGTGCAGCCGAGTTCAGGATAAGAAGCTAAAGCGGCTAGCATGTGACCAGGGAGGTCGATCTCGGGAATTATGGTGATATTTCTGTCAGCGGCATATTTTACTAGGTCTTTGAGCTCTTCTTGGGTGTAAAATCCACCGTGACGTATGGTGTCAAATGCCATGGTCTTGCCGATAAGCGTGCCTGAACGCCAAGCCCCGATTTCAGTGAGCTTCGGGTATTTTTTTATCTCAATTCTCCAACCTTGGTCATCGGTGATGTGGATATGGAACCTGTTGAGGTTATGCAGCGCCATGGCGTCGATGTAAACCTTCACGGAATCGATAGGGAAGAAGTGACGGCTCACGTCAAGATGCATGCCACGATAGCCAAAACGCGGCCAGTCGTTGATAATGCCGGCAGGAAATGCTATTTTCGACGCTTTTCCGCCCACGGGAAGGCTTTTTCTTAATGTTTGAATGCCGTAGAATATCCCGGCGGAAGTACTCGCAGAAAGCTTTATAAAGTGCTCTGTGACAATGATTTGATAATCCTCTGAGAAGCTCTGGGTACTCTCAAGCCTAATAGAGTTATCAATCTCATCTTCAGTGCAGATCACATTCAAGCGATAGCCTAAAATATCTTCAAAATAATCAGCTAAAAATTCAGCCTCTTTTGCCAGTTCTGCTTGCGATTTCGAATATGTGACGACTGTATTTTTATCTAAAACGAATGGCTTTTCATCGTTTAGATTTATCTCTTTTGGCAATGGAACCACCTGATAATCAGCGGTTTGCATTGATTTCTGACAAGAGAATAGCGATAACGTCACTATTCCGATAACGGCGAAAATGATGTTTTTCATAGTAAAGTAGTAGTTTTTAGATTGACTCGGTATCTGTCGGAGTCCAATCTGATGGTTCGGGCAACTGCTTGTTATTACTCGTTTTAGCGCCAAGTTTTTCCATGTCGTTGGCGGCTTTTATTATGCTTTGCTGACCACTATAGAGCTTGTCTTTAGCGCTAGTGTAAGCGTCGCTTGCCTTTCCGATTTGATCTCCGATTTTATTGAATCTTTCAACGAAATCAGCAACTCTGTCGAGCAGTTTGCGGGCTTTATCGAACACTTCCTGCTGATTCTGAGCCTGTCGCACCTGCGTCCAAGCTATCTTAATCATTCTCAATAAGATAAGAAGATTCTGCTCCGAAGTTATGCAAATACCTTTGTCGTATGCCTCAATCCACAGTTTGCTGTCGTTTTGCAATGCCAGTTGCATGGCCGAATCGTTTGGCACAAACATAATGACATAGTTCAACGCGGTACGTGGCGGCTTGATATATGAGGCATAATCTTTAGAATAAAGCTCTTTTACGTGTTTTCTGACGCTTGCGATATGTCTTGCCAGGGCTTTCTCTTTTTCCTCTGGATCTTGCGCGTTGCAATAATCGACGTAGTCGTTAAGCGAAACCTTTGAATCTATTATGCAATCCTTACCGTCAGGGTAGTGAACAATGACATCAGGGACCAGTTTCTTGCCGGTATCATCGTTAGTGACAGCCTTTCCCGACGCATCACGCAATGTCGTCTGCAATTCATAGTGAACATCCTTTTCGAGACCGCTTTTTTCAAGCAGTTGATCCAAAATCATCTCGCCCCAGTTTCCTTGAGTTTTCGATTCATTTCTAAGAGCTCTTGTGAGGTTGTTGGCATCGTCGCTGATGGTTTTTGTTTGCACCATGAGGTCTTTGATAGCCTGCTCGAGAGATGCCTTATTATCGGTAGTTGTTTTTATGCTTTCGTTAACTTGCTTCTGAATGGCTTGAAGTTGCTCTTTCAGAGGATTTACTACATTTCCGATCTGTTCCACATTGGTTTTGCTCAATGTTTCCTCACGCTGTTTCAGAATCTCTTGAGTGGCGTTTTGCAGCTGTTCCTTGGCCATTGCCAGCTGTTGTTGAAGAGCTTTGGCTTGCTCTTCTTTGTATTGCTGCATTTGTTCCTTAAGGATAACAACTTCTTTCTGGGCTGTGTCGCGTTGCGCCTGAATATTAGCATTTTCAGCGACTTTCGTATCGATATCCTTTCGAAGCTGTTCTATAGTGTTTTTTAGCTCATTCTGCGATTCAAGGTTCTTCTGTTCCTGCTGTTTGGTCAATTCCAGTTCCTTCTCCAATGAAGCGTTTTTTGCCTTCATTATAAAATAAGTCACCAAGCATCCTATGCCCAATGCGACGATTGCGATTACGATAGTTACGATATACATTTTCAATATTTTTACGCTGCAAATATATAAAAAATGAAATAAAAAAGCAAGATGAAGAGGGAAGAAATATAAAAGAAAAACGTCAACTCTTGATAATCAATAAGTTGACGTTTCTTTGTGAACTAGGCGGGAGTCGAACCCACAACCGCCTGATCCGTAGTCAGGGACTCTATCCAATTGAGCTACTAGTCCATTGCGATTTGCGCTGCAAAAATACGACTTTTTTTAATACGCGCAACAAAAATATTTAAAAAAATTTTCAATATATATTTGTTGGAGATTTATCCATTTCGCTTCGCTTCAGTCGAAATGACGTATTGTATATTTCAACTAAAAAAGACGGCCGAATGACCGTCTTTTTTGTGGGGGAGGGTGGACTCGAACCACCGAACTCATCCGAGGACAGATTTACAGTCTGTTGCAATTGCCGCTATGCGACTCCCCCGAGGTTTTTTGCGCTGCAAATTTACGGAAAATTCCGCAATCGGCAACATTTTTTATCAAAATTTTGAAAAATTTTATAATGATTTAAAAATCAATAGATTACAGAGCACTGTCGCAGCGATGACGCATGGAAACAGCCGACCGCCTTGCCTTCAGGATATATGTTTGTGCGCACATTATAAGGCGTTCCCATCATCGGATTTGTGCCAGCACTTGTTGCGATTTCGTAGATATAATGGGCATAATCGCGCGGAATCGACCACAGATCCATGGTGACAGTGTCGCCTCTATGAACAACTTCCAGACTATCTTTCTGATTCAAGCCGTAGATTGGAAATTCGCCTGCAAGCATTACCATTAAATCACCATTGAAATAAATGCCCGCAAATCCATACGTCTCGAAAAGCTCACATTTCGTGAGGGTATCGCCACCGACTAGTTCGTTGTTAATCCTAACTCTTGCCATGTAATATGTGTTTGGATCATCAGTTGTCCAGAAATACGGATAAACACCAAGATAATCAGGTACTTCCAATGCATTAAACACATATGGCTTCACTCTAATCGAATCGATACAATCGACATTGATATTCATCTTCGAATCGGCGTAGAAATGCTGACTTCCATCTTCATTAGTAAAATCGATGGAGAGATGATAGCTATGATTAGTCTGACCGGCGAACTCGTTTACCGACTGGTAATAACCAGGTTTTTCAGTCTCTTCGAACCACATCGTATCGGCGTCGTCAAGAACATAAACCACAGCATCGGAAATCATCTCGGGAGCGCCTCCGTAGAAATCCTCAGTGTAGCTCAAGATGACCTCATGATGCTTGTATTCATCTGTAATTGAGCCACTTACGCCCACGAGACGCTCACCTTCCTGCACGTCGATGGTCATCCTTTCGGTGCAGGCTGTGAGACCTATAATTGCTGATAATATGATGAGTATCTTTTTCATTTTCTAAAATTTGAAATTGTATGATATTGAAGGAATTATTGAGAAAAGATACATCTTTTCAGTCTTGATGCCGTTGTCGTCGTCGGGCGTAAACACCACTGCCCAGGTGTTGTGACGGCCGTAGACGTTGTAGATTGAAGCGTTCCATTCGCCTTGCCAACGCTCGTGATCCTTGCCTTTCCATGTCAGCGACACGTCGAGACGATGGTAATCGGGATAGCGGCTCTGGTTACGGTAACCGTTGTAGATGGCGTAAGTCGAGCCGTGGTCGGTAAACTTGCCGTAAGGATAGGTAACAGGCTGTCCGGTGTTGTAGATCCAGTTGGCCGAGACGTTGAAGCGGTCGTTGAACTCGTAGTTCAGCACTATGCTGATGCAGTGCGGACGGTCGTAAGGCGAGCGGTATTCCTCGTCGTGACTGATGCCTTTGACGGTGCGGAATGAGCGGCTGTAAGTGTATGATACCCAGCCTGTTAGCTTGCCAAAATTCTTTCTTACTATGAATTCTGCGCCATACGAACGACCTTTACCTACGCGCACCTCACCGTCGATAAGCACATTGCCGTAAAACGACGCATCGTCTTTAAAATCAATGACATCGGTTAGGTGTTTGTAGAAAATCTCACCAGAAGTCTCGATGTCGTTGCCACGGAAGTTACGGAAGTAACCGATAGCAAACTGGTCGCATTTCTGCGGCTTGATGTTCGGACTTGTAGGGAACCACACGTCGAACGGCAGTCCGCCCGTGGCGTTGTTGGCGATCTGTGCATACTGAACAGTCCTTGAGTATGAAGCCTTTACCGATGAGGTAGGAGTGAGGCGGTACATCGCTGCGAGACGCGGCTCGAGGTTGACTTCAGTGTTGAAAATCTCGCCTTCGGCGTAGTTTATCGAGTCGTAGAACTCATAATTGTCGTTGAAGAGATAAAGCGTTTCTTTTCCGATGTTCTGATACATCGAGAGACGCAGACCGTATCTTATTGAAAAGAAAGGACTTAGGTTATGATCATGTCCGTAATATATAGCCGATTCAATAGCTTTGCGATACACTTTTTCGTCGGTATCGACGCCGATATATTGCGCCACTACACCGGTACGATCGTCGAGTTCGCCTTGGCTGTAACGATGGAAGGTCGAGGTGATTCCGAACTTCGAAGTGATGTTGTCGTTCATCAGCCAGGTAAAATCGTATTTACCAGTAAAATCGTTGATTCCGGCTCTGATTGTGAAGTCGAAAGGCTTCATCGTCACATCGACATTGTATCTGTAACGCGTGTAGTTGAAGGTCATATTCGACGTCAGCTTGTCGTTGAAGATATGGTTCCAACGCGCGGTAGCAGTGGTGTTTCCGTAGCCGATGCTCATCATGTTGACAACGCCGATCTTGTCGTAGCCGTTGTAAGCCGAGAGGTAGAGTCGGTTGTTTTTATTGAAGACATGCGTAATCTTGCCGTTAAGGTCGTAGAAATACAGACGTGTGTCTTTGAGCTTATTAATGAAATAAGGGGTCAGCAGTCCGCCGTAGGTCACACGACCGGCGAGCATGACAGCCGTCTGCTGGTGGTTGAAAGGCATGTTCACCATCAGTCGGCTTGTGAGGATGCCGACGCCTCCGGTCATGGTGAAGCGATCAGGAATCTCGTCGATGGTTTTCACGTCGAGCACTGATGACAGACGGCTGTCATAGCTCGCCGGTATATCGCCCTTGTAGAGCGTAGCATCTTTCACCACGTCGTTGTTAAATACCGAGAAGAATCCCAGGAAATGCGAGGCATTGTAGACAGGAGCGTCGTCCAAGGTGATGAGGTTTTGGTCGGGCGATCCGCCACGCACGCTGAATCCCGACGAGCCTTCCGAGGCTGCCTGAACGCCAGGTAGCAGCTGTATCGCCTTGATGACATCGACTTCGCCCATCAGTGCCGGGATTTTACGGATCTTAACCATCTCCAGCTTCTGCACGCTCATGGCGAGCTCGCGCACGTTAGCATCTTTCTTCTGACTAGTGATGACCACGTTGTCGAGCATCTGCGCCTCGGCTTTCATGCTGATATTCAAGCGTTTCCGTGAGTTGTCGATAACGACAACCTGTTCGATGGTGGTATAGCCGAGATAAGAAAAACGAATCTTATATTTTCCTGGAGCAATCTGGAAATCGTAGTAGCCGTTGTAGTTAGTGACGGTTCCTTTCTGAAGCGAGTCGTTGTAGATGGCTGCCCCGACGAGCATCTCACCGCTGTCGGCATCACGGATAACGCCGTAAATACCTGTCTGCGCAACGATTTCGAGCGTCGCGAAGAGAACAAGCACCAGAATACTAACGACTTTTTTCATATAAATTTTTCAATTTGCAAAGGTATCATTTTTTTTGTAATTTTGCGAAAAAAATTTGGCAATGAAATACAATTTCGACGAGATAATCAACCGTGCTGGCACCGAGAGCGTGAAATATGACTTGAGAGACAAGATTTTCGGCAATCCCGATGTGATTCCGATGTGGGTGGCCGACATGGACTTCCGTACTCCTGATTTCATCAGAAATGCTGTGATAGAGCGCGCTAAATACGACGTTTACGGCTACACCTTCCGTGAAGACGAATATTTTGAGGCTATTGCGAAGTGGATCCGCCGTCGTCATGGCTGGGACGTGAAGAGGGAATGGATGACGTATACGCCTGGCGTTGTCGCCGCTTTCAACATGGCTGTGATGGGCTTGACGAATGAAGGCGATGAGGTCATCATACAGCCACCGGTCTATCCGCCGTTTTTCCATGCCGTGGAGAGTCATAACAGAAAGCTGGTACAGAATCCATTGATCGATACTGAAGACGGCTTCGTGATGGATTATGATTTGCTGGAAAAGCAAGCCAAGACAGCTAAGATGTTGATACTCAGCAATCCTCACAATCCTGTTGGCCGTTGTTGGAGTCGTGAAGAGCTTCAGAAATTAGGTGATATTTGTTTGAGAAATAATATCATTGTCTTCTCCGATGAGATTCATTGCGATTTGGTCCTTCCAGGATATAAACATGTGCCTTTTGCCAGTGTTTGCAAGGAGTTTGAGCAAAATTGCATCACGGCTCATGCGGCGAGTAAGACCTTTAACCTTGCAGGAATGGCTACTTCTACAATTATCATTGCCAATGATGATTTGCGCAAAAAATATGTTGATTTTGTCGACAGCACGGAGATAAATCTTGGAAATATCTTTGGTAAGGTTGCAACCAAAACGGCTATGGAGCAAGGGGAGGAGTGGCTGCAACAGTTGCTTCAATATATAAAAGGTAATATCGATTACGTGGTTGATTTCATTCATAAAAATATGCCAAAAGTTAGTGTTCACAAGGCTCAGGCGACATATATGCTTTGGCTTGATTTTTCGGCATACGGATATGATAATCAGACACTTAACCATAAGATGATTTTCGAAGCCGGCTTGGGTTTGAATAACGGAAAGGAGTTTGGAAAGCAAGGCGAGCAGTGCTTGAGAATCAATCTGGCGTGTCCGCGAAGTGTTGTTGAGACTGCTATTGAGAAAATGAAAAAGGCCTTCTGACGAAGACCTTTTTTTTGTGACCTGGCTGGGGCTCGAACCCAGGACCCCCACATTAAAAGTGTGATGCTCTACCTGCTGAGCTACCAAGTCGGTTGAACTGTAGCGTTCAATTTGCGACTGCAAAAATACTACATTTTTCGTTACCTACAACAAAAATTTTCAAAAAAATTTATTCGAGGATTCCCTTACCCTGACGTGTGATAAGTATCTCATTTTCAGTGCAATCCACGATTGTACTCTCTTTGTTTTCGCCAGGTCCGCCATCGATGATGATGTCGACACGGTCTTTATAGCGCTCATTTATCTCCTCAGGATCGGTCAAAAAGCCTGAAATTTCGTCTTCATCGAGGATTGAAGTGGTCATTATCGGGCAGCCTAATTCCTTGACGATATTTGTGATAATCGGCTGATCTGGGATACGGATACCGATGGTCTTACGTTTGCTTTGGAATATCTTAGGGATGTTGTTGTTTGCCTCGAGGATGAATGTAAAAGCACCTGGGAGGTTACGTTTCATAAGCTTAAATGTCTCATTATTTATCGGCTTTGTAAACTCCGAAAGTTGACTTAAGTCGTTGAAAATAAATGAGAAAACTGCTTTATCCTTCCTGATTCCCTTGATCTGTGCGATACGTTCGAAAGCCTTGTTGCTCTTCACGCTGCAGCCAATGCCGTAGATTGTGTCGGTGGGAAAAATGATAACCCCGTCGTCGTTAAGGCAATCAAGAATCATCTTGATGTGACGCGGGTTCGGGTTATCAGGATGGACTTTTAGAAACATATTGTGATCCGGTTGGGATTCGAACCCAAGACCCACAGCTTAGAAGGCTGTTGCTCTATCCAGCTGAGCTACCAGACCATTGCTTTCGCGCTGCAAAATTACGAATTTTTTATGAAATACAACGAAAAATACAAAAATAATTTTGTATTTCGTAATAATTTGTGTGTCAATAAGTTAAACTTATTTCTTGGAAGTAGGCGGCTGCGGCTTCGACTTTTTGACGTTGATTACGCTGCCCATGAAGTCCATCTCGTTTGTCTCGACCACGGCGACGTATGCCTCGTTGTCATTCGGCATCTCAATAAAACCGTAGCATTTTGAACGTTTCGTCTCGTGATCCATGATGACCTTACACGACGAAACGGTGCCAAAACGCTCGAAGAGATGGCGCACGTCATCTACAGTCGTCCTTGGGGATAACTTGGCTATAAAAATCTTCATAATGAAAAAATTTGTTTATAAAAATTCTAAGTGGTTAAATATCAGCGGCAAAGATATATAATCTTTTTGTTAAAAGCAAATTTTTTCACAAAAATTTTCAATTATTTCGCAACTTCCATTATTTTGTTGATTATTTCGGTGTTATCCATGATGCCTGAGAATCTCTCAGCGCCTGGTCCGTATGAGAACACCGGGACGAACACAGCCGAGTGACTTCCTGTGGTCCACTTGAAGTCGGTGCGTGTGTATTTGCCTTCAGGATCAACGATTGTGAGACCGCCAGTTTCATGGTCGGCAGTGACGACGACAAGGGTGTTTCCGTCTTTTTCGGCGAAGTCGAGGGCCACGTTGACAGCCTTGTTGAAGTCGATCATTTCTTCGACTAAAGTTGTCGAGTCGTTATCGTGACAGGCGAAGTCGATCTGCGAACCTTCGACCATGAGGAAGAATCCGTTTTCGTTGTCGAGCATCTCGAGAGCCTTGGCGGTAGCTTTTGGCAGGAAATCGCCGCGCTCCGGGGCTTTCACCATATGTTTCTCGCATGTAAGCACCATGGTTCTGGCGTTGTTATCTTCGATTTGTTCGAGTGATTCGTAGATATTCCAGCCTTTATCCCACATTTTGCCGAGGAGATCGAGGCTGTCTTTACGTTCGGTAAAGTATTTCCTTCCGCCACCGAAAAGCACGTCAAGGCCTTCTTTTTCAGATATTTCGAGTGCTATGCCGGCATTGTCCTTACGCGTTACGTTATGTGAGATGAAGTCGGCAGGGGTGGCGTGAGTTACCGAGCAGGTCACCACAACGCCAGTCTTCTTGCCTTGTTCGGCGAAGATTTCAAGCATGCTTGGCATCGGGATGCTGTCGGCGTTCAATCCGACGTTGCCATTGTTTGACTTTGTGCCGTTGGCGATGGCTGAGCCGCCTGCTGCCGAGTCGGTGATCTCGTTTGATGCTGATTTTGTTATTGAAAAGCCCGAATACGGGAAACGTTCGAATGAAGTCTGTTCGTCGCTTGTAAGCAGGAGTGAGTAAACCTGTGCCGGACCCATTCCGTCGCCTATCATCACAATGACATTTTTGGCTGTTTTTGGAGCCTGATTTTCGTTATTTGAGCAGCTAAATGTTGAAAATAAAGCTGTTACGACGATTAAAACTGATAAAAATCTGCGTGTTTTCATAGTAAAAATATTTCTGCAAATATAATAAAATTCTGATAATCAACAACAAAATAAGGATTAAAAAATTTTTTCAAAAAATGTTTGGTTGTATTAAAAATTGTTGTATTTTTGCACCCTGTTAAGCCACAAAACATGGAGAGGTGGGTGAGTGGCTGAAACCAACAGTTTGCTAAACTGTCGTAGCCCCTAAGGCTACCGGGGGTTCGAATCCCCCCTTCTCCGCCGGAAATATCGGGGCATAGCGCAGTCCGGCTAGCGCACCTGCTTTGGGAGCAGGGGGTCGCAGGTTCGAATCCTGCTACCCCGACAAAAAAAAAGACGCCAAACGGCGTCTTTTTTTATTTAGTCATTTTGTTATCTTATCACTATTTTCTGCGTCTTCACGTTGTCGCTGTTGATTAGACGCAGGACATACGTTCCAGGTGTTATTCCACTTGTAGAAATATTTCTTGAAACGTTTCCATCCTGAGAAACAATCACACGACCCATAATATCAATCACCTGTAAGGTTGCACCTTCAACATCAGCCGTAATGATGATATCGCCATTGTTGATGTAAGCAAAGGTCTCATTGTCGCCAGGGTTTCTGAACACTATCTTAAATCTCTCAGACATGTCGACAGGAGAGCCGATGAATGTGTAACTTGGGTTGGTGCTCAGGTTGATTTCCTGCTGCTCAAGGAGATCGATGAGACATATACCTTTGAGGTCCATATCCTTGCCAGAGAAGCTGATTGTATATGTTCCGAGTTCGTTTGCATTGAAATATAAAGGAATATCACCTTGTTTATCTGATAACGCTATGGCGTAGTCTTCGCCGTCTTGAGGGATGAAGATGTTGGCTGCTGTCTCGCCGAAGTAGAATTTCTGGAGTTGTGCTCCTTCCTTGAAGTTCACAATGGCGTTGTCTAACATGATATTATTGCGCGTATTAGTGTTAGTTTGGCTCAACGCAATTTGCAAAGTGCCGTTGCTGCCTTGGCTTTGTGTGGGGGCTTCCTTGCTGAATATTACGTCGCCAATTGTCTCGGCTTCAACCAGAATGCCAGTGCATGGTGCGATAGGACTTGTGCTGAAAGCTGAAACGGCCTCAATACCAGTAAGGTCTTCATTCATCTTATAAAATGAGCGGTTGGCGTAAACATTGTAGGTGAATGGGTTGCCTATGAGGTTCCAGCCTGCACTAACGCCCACTGATTCGCTTGCCGCATAAGGTTTGAGGGCTCCGGTGAAACTGAGGGTTGTCAGCTCACTGTTGGCGTAGAGGTAACCTCTGCCGTTTGTGAGGTTAAAGCCTGGCGCAGCATTGCCGGTATGTTCTTTGTAGTTCTCCCATATCGTGGTTGTCGGGTTGAGACGATACAAGTCGTAGTCGTTTTCAACCATGCTGCCTGCTGGCATGTAGTCGTCAGTGATAGGAGAGGATATGAAATACCAGCCGTTGCTAAGTAATGCGCCTTGATTTTGGATTACAGTGTAGGCTATGATGCTCTTTTCCACTGTGGCATTCACCGCGCTATTGCTGACGAGCTGTCCGCCCTCGGCAATAGTGAGGGTGCCGCCATAGAGGTCGATGTTGTTGGCATTGGCAGTGTAGCCGCTCGGGACGGTGGTGTTAGCCATTATGACCACGTCACTGCCATCAGCAGGTACCGCATTGCCGTTCCAGTTCGCGTCCACATCCCAGTTACCCTCGGTTAGGAAGACATAATCTTTATTGTAATCAGTGAAAGTAAATGTATCATTAGCTGTTGCACCATCTACTCTGACCACATCACCTGGATTGAAACTCCTTGCTGTGAATGTTGCAATATTATCTGTTACACTAACAGTTTCAATTTCTGTATTGTTTACAAAAAGAGTCAATGTGCTGCCATCGTTGGTGTAACACTTTATCACTCTGTCAGTTGACTTTTTATAATCCTTACCACAAATGTGTACAAATATGTCGGTCTGATTCCACCAAGCTTTGTAAAGATAGAAAGGATCCTTCTTTGTCTTGTGGTCTCTCTCAACAAGACCCTTGTTGTTCAAATACTTGAGTTCATTGTTATCAAATACAGTTTCTCCGCCATCAAAACATACCTTATAACCTTCCGTTCTGCTCGACACTGCTATATCAAACAATTGCCATTGTGATGTGAATAACAGTTCCGGGAAATTCTTAATGGAAGCAATGTATCCTTCATGCAACCACATCTGATATTCAATATCGTGTCTTGGTTTGTTACCCGTTGTGGTGGTTGATTGCGGATTATCGGAATGACAATGCTGGGTGCCGCCACATCCATATTCAGAGAGTGCCAATGGTTTATTCAAATTAGTAATAATATTTTGCTTACGAGCATTCAATTGGCCTGTTGGATCGTTTGTGGTTGGGTAAATGTACCAACCAACATACAGGTTGCATCCAAACCAATCCATGTCAGGATTTCCGAATGTAGAGCTTGGATTTGAATAACTATGAGATACGACATAACCTACCCAACGTTCGGGATCAATGTTTTTAATATATGTCTTATATGCTTCAAGTCTTGTCTTGGCAATTGAAACATCATCAGTTGTTGCCTCATTGAAAAGCCCCCAAAACATAATACAAGGATGATTGTAATGTTGTCTTACCATATCTTCATATTGGATATAAAGATGGTCATAATAATCCTGTGGTAATGTGTTTTGGAACTTGTTTACACATGGGACTTCAGTCTGGACAATGATTCCAAGTCTGTCGCACCAGTCATAAACTTCTTTAGGATGTGGGTAGTGTGCAAGACGAATGAAGTTGCATCCAAGTTCCTGGATGATGGCAAAATCATTAGCTATATCCGAGTCGGTAAGAGCATTTGCCTTTCCTTCCAAATCGTGGTGCATACAGACACCTCTTAATGAATAAGGTTGTCCATTAAGTATGAAACCGGTGGAAGTGTTATAAGCATAAAATCTCAAACCATAAGGTCTTTCATATCTGTGATAGAGCTCGTTATCCTTATATATTTCAAGTTTTATGTTATAGAGGTGTGGGTCTATCGTACCATTCCAAAGGTGTGGATTCTGAATAGTTGTTGTGAATGCCAGTTCATTGCCCGTACTGTTTTGTGTGTCGGTCCAGTTATATGTTCCGTCACTTATTGTACAAACAACAGATGCCCCAACCGGTATCTTTGTCTTCACAGTAACTGTTGCCGAAGAGTTAGACACATTTGTTGCAGTGACGTGGAAACCGTCATATCCATAATCCATTGACGGCATTACCGGACTTGTCAATAACTTAGCTTTTCCGAGAGTCGCATTGAAATTGAAGTCACCGGCTGCAGGAGCCAAAGTGTTTCTTGTCGTGTTGTTCAACACAACTTTGATTCTATTTGTCCCCACATGCACATAATTGCTTATGTCAACAAAGAATGCATTGTAACCTCCCCAGTGGGTAGTCACAAACTCATCATCAACATATATGTCTGCTGATTGGTCGGCATGCTGGAACCATAAATATGTAGGATTAAGCGAATATAAATTGATTGTCGTTTCGAATGTAAAGTTGCCTTTGGAATAATTTGATGAATGTCCGTCTATTCCATTTACTGAATATGGCAGTGTTACTTGAGTATTACCATACGTCCAAGAATTTAATGATCTATTAGACTCGTCAAACGGATTGTCATATTTCTCAAATGTAATAATTACAGTATAGCTTGTATGATCGTCTTTAGATGAATATGCTTCAACAGTGGTATCTGAATTAAAAGCTATTGGAGAGCTATACAATGAGAAGTCTCCGGTTTGATTCAATCTATAATATATGGATGCTCCTTCTGTAGCACAAGTTATTGTAATATATTCACCGTCACAGCTGATGGAAGGTGCAGCAATAAGGTCCCATCCTGTCGGAATACCTGATGTACCGGTGGCAGAAGACCAGGATGCGTTTTCATCCTTTATAAAGACACCTGTTGCTGCAACACCAAGGGTTGTTTCTGCATTTTTCTTTCCGACCCATTTTTCCAGATTTGTATTATTGATTCCGCTTGTTGCCAAACACTTTATGTAATTAAGATTTGAGCATCCCACAAACATATGTCCATAACATTTGGAAACCAAATTTGTTGCCAACAAATCGGGAGCTTTTGTAATAGCACAACATTCAAACATATACCAATAACACTCTGTCGCCAGTGTTGTTGCCGGTAATGCGGGAGCGTTTCTCAATGTTTCGCACAAACTAAACATTGCGCGATAACAGTCGGCAGTTAATGTGGTGGCGGGAAGTATGAGGTTTTCCGCTGATATGACTAAAGAATTCTTGAATAATGAGCAGAACACCCATTGTGCTGGAAGTGTTGTCACATTGGCAAAGTTATCTCCGGCAGTAAGAGACATTATATTGCCTTCAATATTGAATGTAGCAGTTCCTCCTTCAAATCCAGAATAGTTGCTTTTATTGCTTTGGCAATATGTAGTATTGTTACCTCTAAATCTTACGACATCATCTTCATTGACATCGAATGTGACTCCAGCACTTGTTGATGTTATCGATGTCCATGCTCCACCATTTATGCTATATTCAATTGTCTTAGTTGCGCCTGATCCCAAAGCTTTCCAGCAAATAGTACCATCGGTGAGCACATTGAATGTGAGATAATTATGTGAGTAATCATTGCCCTGGATGTATTTTGTCGCCACATCTGAAACAAGATAGCCTGGGTGAGTGGCGATGGCATTGATGGTGACACCGGAGGAAACGGCGAAAGGCGCACTATAAGGGGTGCTGGATGTGGTAGGGGTGCTACCGTCGGTGGTGTAGTAAATTCCCGTGGCACCAGTGCAAGTTATGGTAACCTCAGAGGTGCTGTTGTCGTAGCTAATGGTTGGCTTGTAATACGTCGGCACGTTGTAGATGCTCACATCGGAACAATCTGAGCCGAGATAAGCGATAGCCTTGATGACCGTTGCATCACCCAATGAAAAGGGCGAAGAATATTCTGTGCTGGTATTGTCGGGAGTGTCACCGTTGGTGGTGTAGTATATCGTGGCACCAGGGGTGGTAGTGCTTAACGAGATAGTGCCGTCGTAGTTGTTAGTAATTGTTGGTGCTTCAACAATATAGAATTCAGTTTCCTCAAACAGCCAGTGGGCATAGTTGATGTTTTGCCCCCTGTCGTTGTAGATACTGATTTTCATATCGTTGTCAAGGGGATTGCCATATGTTTTCTGTGGGCTCAAGCTGGCGCTTTTGTTGTAATAATAGCTTATTTCCAATTTGGGCATAATCGCATAAGCGCTATATGCTTCGCCTTTGGCATTCAACACCATGAATTGGAATCTGTTTTCGGTGTCGCCAGTTTCGGTCCCATCATGCTCATAAAGTCGCAATGAATTTTCTTGCGCAGATCCGTTTGCTGTGCCGGTAAACTTCAAATATTTGCCTGTAACGGCATTCACGATGTAATAGTACTTGAGGTTGGAAATGGTATTGTCTGAATCAGCTTCTACAAAATACCATACCTTTTTGTTGTCGTCAATATTAGAAACAGTGGCGTATGGGTCAGAATCATTATCAATTGACATATAATATTCGGATCCATATTCAGTGGCATTATGAATATTGTAGTAATGATATTCTTCGCTGGTTGTATTGATGAAAGGCTGTGCCCATGTCACAGAATTCCTTGCCACAAAATTCCATTTGGAGTTTTCATCAGGGGAATCATTATAATTACTGCTTTTAAGGTATCTGTCGTAGGAGACATTACCGCTTTTTTTGTTTACCCAATAATTACCATTTCCGCTCTTGGGGTATATAACCCATTGGCCTGCACTGTCGCCGACAGAAAACTTAAAAGCATCACCTCCGGAACCGAAACTTTCAATCTTAATTGTATTTTCATTTCCAAGTGTCCCTTCATGTTTAAGATAATACCCCGTATTATGATTGACGATATAATAATATTGGGTATCATTTTCACTTCCGGCATCCATAAAATACCATAATGCCTTCAAGTTAGGCATATTAGTGGTGGATACGTTAGAATTATTGGTGTGTGGAATAGCATAAAATCCCGCGGCTCCATTGGATTCGATCCAATAGAGTTTCTCGGTATGATTGGTAACATCATCCGGCGTGGTTAAGGTAAATTGCGCCCTCGCCGTCAGAATAGAGGTCATCATCATGACCATCAAAGCGGCGCAGCGTAAAAATCTAAATAAAAATTTCATAATCTATTAGTTTAAAAAAACTTATTCCAAATAAGTGTATCCGTAAAGTCCTGATCTATAATTAGATAAGAATTCTTTACCTTCTTCAACAGTGATCTTACCGGCTTTCACGCAGCTCGTGACCCATGATTCGACGGTGCGGACGAGCTTCTTCGGGCTGTATTGCACGTATTCGAGAACCTCCGCAACTGTCTCACCGTCAATGAGTTGGTCGATGTAATAACCTTTCTCGTCAACGCTGACGTGCACAGCGTTGGTGTCGCCGAAGAGGTTATGCATGTCGCCCAAAATCTCCTGATAGGCACCTACGAGGAACACACCTATATAGTAAGGTTCGTTCTTCGTCAGCGAGTGCACCGGAAGGTTGTGTGACAAGCTGTGACCGGTGACGTATGTCGTCATCTTGCCGTCGGAGTCGCAGGTGATGTCCTGCAGAGTAGCCTGACGGTCAGGATATTCGTTCAAACGATGGATAGGCATGACAGGGAACACCTGATCGATGGCCCAAGCGTCAGGTAACGACTGGAACATCGAGAAGTTGCAGAAATATTTGTCGGCCAGCAGCTTCGGCAGTGCGAGAAGTTCATCAGGCACACGTTTCTGCTGCGATGCTAACTGGTTGATTTCCAATGCAACAGACCAGAAGATACGCTCAATCTTGGCGCGCGTCTTGAGGTCGAGAAGTCCCATATTGAACAGGTCGAGGGCTTCCTCGCGAATCTCCTGCGCATCGTGCCAGGTCTCAAGCATCGACGACTGCTTGCTGGTGAGGTTATCCCAAGTCTCGTAGAGGTCGTGGATCAACTCATGGTCGTCGTCTTCGACTTTCTCAACTTCGTCGTCCCATGTTGGAAGCGACGCTGTTTCAAGCACTTCCATGATCAGCACCGAGTGATGTGCCGTCAGAGCTCGTCCCGACTCGTTGATGATGTTTGGATGTGCAAGGTCGTTCTTGTCGCAGGCGTCGACTATGCTGAAGATGGCATCGTTTACGTATTCCTGGATGGTGTAGTTGACCGAGCTGGCGCTGTTGGCTGAGTGTGTGCCGTCATAGTCGACGCCCAGACCGCCGCCAACGTCAACAAATTCAACGTTAAAGCCCATCTTATGAAGCTGAACGTAGAACTGTGCGGCTTCCTTCAAGGCGATTTTTATGCTTCTGATCTTGGTAACCTGGCTGCCGATGTGATAATGCACCAGCTTGAGGCATTCCATCATGTTGTTTTTCTCAAGATATTCAAGGGCTTCGAGGAGTTCTGACGATGAGAGGCCGAACTTCGAGGCGTCGCCGCCTGAGTCTTCCCATTTGCCGGCTCCCGAGCTTGCCAACTTGATACGGATACCAATCTTTGGAGTGACTTTCAGCTGTTTCGACAGCTTGGCGATGAGACGGAGCTCGTTCATCTTCTCCACAACGATGATGATGGTGCGGCCCATCTTCTGAGCGAGAAGCGCGAGTTCGATAAAGCTCTCGTCTTTGTAGCCGTTACAGATAATCAGTGACTCGCTGTCGGTATTTGAAGCGATGATGGCATGTAGCTCTGGTTTCGAACCTGCTTCCAAACCGATATTGAACTTCTTTCCGTGGCTCACTATCTCTTCGACCACAGGACGCATCTGGTTGACTTTAATAGGGAAGACGATGAAGTTCTTGCCTTTGAAATCGTATTCTTTAGCTGCCTGTTTGAAGCAGGAATCGATCTTCTCGATACGGGTGTCGATGATATCCGGGAAACGTATCAGCATTGGAGCCGACACGTCGCGGAGCTGCAGCTCGTCGACAAGTTCACGAAGGTCAACAGAGGCACAGCCTTCGCGCGGAGTCACCACCACGTTGCCTTTCTCATTGATAGAGAAATACTTAATGCCCCAGTTATTGATGTTGTAGAGCTCAGCCGAGTCCTCAACACGCCATTTTCTCATACTTCTTCCCATTTTCTTAAGATTTTGAACTGCAAATATATACAATATATTAATAGGTATTACAATTTTTTAATTTTCTAAACTTTTAAACTCTTAAACTTATAAACTTTTGTATTTTTGCAAAAAAATACAACAATGATACTGCTTTGTGACTGTGGCTCGACAAAGGCCGAATGGGTGCTGCTCGATGGCGCCAAGGTGGAGAAGAGATTCATTACCGACGGCTTTAACCCGAATTTTAGCGACAATAATATCATGAACGATATCGTCAAGCAATCATTGACAAATGTTGTTGATTATCATGATGTTAGCGAAGTGTATTTTTATGGCTCGGGATGTGGTATCGCAGCAAATCAGGTGAAAGTGAAGCTTATTTTCAGCAATTTTTATCCGCTTTCAAAAGTTGAGGTCTATCCCGACACTTTAGCGGCTTGTCATGCTTTGTTTGGCGATAAACCTGGCATCGCGTGTATATTAGGAACAGGTTCAAATGCTTGTGTTTACGACGGTTCAACTATCACAGAGAGCGTGGCTTCGCTGGGATTTATGATTGGCGATGAGGGTAGTGGCTGCCATATCGGGAAGCGGATTGTTCACGATTATTTTTTGGGAATAATGCCTGATGATTTAAGGACGAAATTTGATGCAAAATATCATCTCGACAGAGAGGCGTTTCTGAAAAAAGTGTATCAAGGCGAGCAGCCGTCGAGATTTCTCGCGGAGTTTGCAAAATTTGCAAGTGAAAATGTTGATAATCAATATGTTGTGAAGGCAGTAGGTGAGTGCTTTGATGCTTTTGTCAACTCGTCATTTCGACCGACCGTAGGGAGCGGAGAAATCTCAAACAAATTTACAAACATTGGTTTTGTGGGTTCAGTTGCTTATATTTTTAAAGATATTTTGGTGAAATGTCTTGAAAAGCATAACATCAAATGCGAGAAAATACTGAAGAATCCGATGGAAGGACTGATTGAGTATTACAAAGATCAGAACGCGATGGAGAGTTTGATTTTGTAAGCGAAATTGTCGGCGATTCTATCGTAGGAATAAGGTCCATAGCGATAGTAGGTGCCGAAGCCCAGTTTCGCAGTGCTGATTTTCAAGATGTTATCAATAACAATGCCGCTTTCGTAGAAGCCGTCGCTCATGAACGGCTCGCCCCATCCGAGGTTGGTGGCGACGATAAATTCAGGGTTGAACCACTTGGTTTTGAATAACTTACCGAAATTATGCGTAAAGAACAGCAAGGCGAATTTGTCGCAGATGAATTCGTTGACTTGCATTGTGGCGAAGCTTTCGGGCGCATACAAGGCGAATCCGTGGTTGCTTGCGTAGATATCGAAGTTTTCGAAAAGAGGGGCGTCGCCGAAGACGTATCCAGCTTGAATCACGATGGTTGTTTTCCCGATGTAACGCGTTAACCATGAATAAGTTAGCTGCGCTTGAATCTTGTCGTAGTTATACGGACAATCGAGCACGTTTTGCAGACCTTTTTGATAGGAGAGCCAGATGACAGGCTTGCCTTGCTCAACAGTACTTAGACCTTTAGGCGTAAGCATGTAACGCTCGCCTGGCGCAATCCTGACTTTGAAATCCAAACTTGTGATGCGATAAGTCGTGTCGAAAGATACTTTATCGCTCAGGTTAAAACTCATGAAACCCTTGCAGACTTTAGCAAAACGAGTAGACAGTTCAGCCGACGCTGAAGTATTCAAAGTGGTCCATTTTATGTAAAATTCCTTGTAATTGCTTTCGTTGAGAGGATTTTTCGGGTTGTTCATGAAGCCGTAGTCGCCAAAAGCATTGTATTTATGGTCAAAACTGAGACGCAGACCGAAATCCTGTCTGCGGTTGAATTTAATCTCAACATCGCCACCGTAATTGGCATGCTTCGGACCGAACCAATAGCCGAAATAGCCACCAAATCTTACATATTTCGACAATCGATCATTGGTTGAGACACCCAATCCTAGATAGAACTTATTGCCGATGTTATAGTTCATCAGATCCGAAAGTCCGATATTGAATTTTCCCCAAGGAATCTCGCCATTCTGGAGGATGCTGGTGGTGGCGTTCATAAGGTTATCCATGTCGATGCCGGCATCTTCCATCACGGTGTCGACAAAATGGTAAGTATTTAATATTCTTTCGTTTAGACTGTCGTTGCGATAGTATTTCCAAAACACCTCGTCTTTAACTCCCGAGTCTTCAGCGATGTCGATATCGGTTGAGCCGAACACCTTTTTATCTATAGGCTGATTGATTTTTATGTTGGAAATGTAACTTTTGCCAATGCCTTGCAGCGAGGTGTTAGTATTTTCAGGCATGTTCGTACTGATTCCCAGCGTATGATCCGTCGCCATCATCCTCAGGAAAACGATGTTAGTGTTGAGCTGCACCGGGAACCAAGCCGAATCGTTGACTTTCTCGTAGAGCTGCTGTATCTTCACGTCGAGGGTGTTGGTTTTGTCAGCAGCCTCAGCTTTCACGTTAACAACAGCCCAGCCGTCGGATGTTATCGTCATCACACCTTTGAGAGCGTCGAAAGTGGCGCCTTTACGGGGTTTGAAAGAGATGACGTAAAGCGAGTCGCCATTTGCAGTAGGCATCACCGACTCGAGACCGAAGAAATATCTTGACTTGCTTCCCGGTGTTATCGGGTTGACGTAGTTTTTCTCGTAAACAGTGATGAATTCGTCGTAAAAACTGGTGCTTTGCATGCCGTCGAGGACGTAGAAATACATCGGGTTTTTCAGTCCGGAAACGATATTCGCCTTTATCTCGCGCTTGTTTTTATTAGGTTTCTTATGATAAATCTCCGAAACAGTCTCCATCACCATCATGTCGTTATCGCGGACGATCTTGCCGAAATCATGGAAAACCGAATCGGCCACTTCTGTTGTATCGATGGTGATTACCATGCGGTCGTAGATCGTATATTCGTAATAATCAAGCATTTCGGGATTGTTACGCTTACGGTTTTTCACCACTTTGTCGATTATGCGATGGGCTGGATTCTCGCCGGCCACAACTACCACTTCGTCGAGCTTATATGCTACCGGACTAAGATAAATCTTTTTGCCGAGATTATCAGCATTTACTGTCTTTTTCTGATATCCGACATAGGAAAAAGTAAGGGTTTTTATTTCTTTTTTACTTGAAATGCTGAAATTGCCGTCGATATCTGTTGTGGTGCCGAATGTTCCGTCATCATTTATAATAATATTCACGAATGCCAGTTTCTGCTTTGTCACGCTGTCAAGCACAGTGCCTTTAGCGCTGAAAACCTGAGATTTTGCAGTAATAGCGGCAATAATTAGTATTACGAATAATATATACTTTTTTAAAGTCATTATGACTAATTTGATTTGCAAAGATACAAAAATTTCGTATTTTTGCACTTTAAACTTTTAAACTAAAATGGCAGACGGTTATTTAGAAAAAAGAATGGAAGAATTCGCTTCGGGTGCGAAGAAAACTGTGAAACATGTGTCGCTTGATACATTATTTGAAAAAAACCGCAGCTATCGCGGGTATAAGAAGGATTATGTGGTGAAGCGCGACATGCTTGAGCGCATTGTGAATGTAAACACCAAGATCGCTTCGGGTAAGAACCAGCAGGTGCTGCGTTTCAAGCTCGTCACCAAGGGCGAGGATGCCGACTTCGTGCTGCAAAACATCAAGCTAGGCGGAATGTTGCCCGAACTGCATCTACCATACGAAGGCACTGAGCCTGAGGCGTTTATCATCGTCTGCACCTCAGCACCGGAAACCAAAATCATCGACATTGACTTGGGAATTTCGCTGCAGAGCATGTCGTTGAAAGCCACTGAGATGGGTTTGAATTGCGTGATGATTTGCGCGTTTAACAAAGCCAATATCGTTGAGCATTTCGGCCTAAAACATGAGCCGTTGGCCATTCTTGCAGTGGGTAAAGGTGCTGAAAAAATCAAGATTAAGCCTATTTCTGTCGAGGAAAGCCGTGCATATTACCGCATCGACGGCGTGCATTACGTGCCGAAGGTGAAGCTGGAAGATATTATTCTTTAGAATTTCACTCTGAACGAGAAGAAGATGCCCCATTTGTCGACTTCGGGGTGGTCGAGATAGTTGAAGCGTCGCACGTAGTCTATCCTCAAGATTCTGAATATGTTAGCTATTCCGATGCCGCCTTCGACGTAAGGCTCTTTTTCGAGTGTGTAGGTCTGCATCTCGCCCTCGGCGTTAGTCGGGAATTTGATGAGCCGCTCGTTGCCGTTCAGCGGGTTACACTGGTCGGAGATGCCACCCCAGACTGCTTTCACTGAAAGCACTTCACGCAATTTGAGTTTGCCGATGAGCGGGACTCTGTTGAGCAGGAATCCATTGAAATTGTATTCAAACATCCCCTGAACATAGTACTGACTCACGAATTCGTAGTAATTCATCAAGTTGAAGCCACGGTCGTCGTAGTACATGCCTTGGTTGGCGCGATGAACGAACATAAGTGGGTGAGGAGCCTCGCCCAGGACAACGCCGCTGGTGATGTTGAGGTCGGCGACACCGAGCACGCTGAAGAACCAGCGTTTGCTGAACATCGCCTGAATCTTATGATATTCGAAGTCAGAGCCGAGATACTTGCCTCCATAGCTGTAACCGATAGTAACTACTGGGGCTACAGAGCCGGCGAGAGGATAACGGTACTGATGCAGCTGTTGCACACGCTCGTTGCGGGCGAATCGCAGCTGGAATCCGACAGCATTGGTGGTAAACGGATCGTAGAACTTACCGCCATTTGTCTCAAAAATAAGCTCGCCCAATGGCCGTTGTTCTTCGTATTCGGCAAAGAGCTTGATGCCAATCTGGCTCTCTGTCTCGTAGTCGTACATCACCTTAAACTTGTCGATAAACAGCATTCTGAGATTTGTCTGACGGCTAATGGAACGGCCCAGACGGTCGAAGTCTTCGTTGAAGTTGTATCCAAAGGTACCCATGCGCGGCACCTGAGTGTTATGTTCGTACGACAGCGTCAGCAAGTTCATCGGGAACTCCCACTGGTTATTGACCTTTTTGTTGAACGAATACATAAACTGCCCGCGATATTTGAACTTTTCATCCTTCATACCGTATGCCACAAAGCCTTCGAGGAAGATGTGTTTATGGAATCTGGTGTTGGTCTTAGCTCCGAAACGCAGTCGCCAGCCTTCTATACCATTGTAACTCAGCATGTTAAACACCGGACCGATATCGATAGGGCCGCAGTCGTGGTAGTTGTAACCGAGAATCATTGCAGTACCTGTGACAAGTCGGAACTTCCAGTTTTTCATGAGCCTGTCGTTGTCTTCGGCAATGCGTTTCTCGTGTTCCGAAAGACTGTCTGTACGGTTTGCGTCCCAGTATTCCTCGTCATCACGATGGTCGTAATAGCCTTCTTTGTGTGTCTTCAGTGGTTTGCCCGAATAGAAACCTTCCGGCATCGGCTTGTTTATCTCGATATTCGAGAAAACTCCGGTACGTTTTCCGTGTATTGCAGCTCCAAGGTAGAAGATGTCGGCCACAAGGCTGTATTTCGTAGGAATCATCACCGAATCGACCTTTTTGTATTCCTGTTCAAACATCATCGCCTCGACGAAGTTGGTACCCGAATGTTTAGGAATCTGCAGCTGCACCTTTTTCACCATATACGAGGTGTCGTTGGTGATCCAGAGACTTCCACAGAGACCCATATCCATCTGGTTGGCAGGCGTAAACGACAGCACTATGCAGTTTTCATTTTCATAATTGACAGTGTCGACGATATAAAAATGATAGAAAGTGACGGCTATCGGCGACATAGGAGAGGTGTACTCGTTGTTAAACAGACTCACGCTGCGCTGATACACGTCGACAAAGCCAATCCAGTTGTCGATTACTGTCTCCATAGTGGTGAAATCCATGAATTTGCTAAACACCACGTCTTTTGAGTCGGTGACCTCTGTCGTGAGAAAATGAGGCTGTCGGCGGTAATATGTCTTCGAAAGTGTTTCTACGAAATAAAGCGATAGATAGTTACGGCCGGTGAGTTCCGACGGACGCACGTTATCGCACACGAAGTCGAGGCCTCGCATGTAACGCTTGGCTGCCAGGCTGTCGCTGAGGTTCGACGGACCGAGTTCCAGCTTGCTGTATTCGTCGTATTGGTAGTAATCGAAGCCAGTGAGGCTGTTTCGTTCGGCGTTTTTCTGCACCTTTCTGATGAGCTCAACAGCGGGATTCCCACGCCGTTTATAACGTTCCTTGATTCTTCGTTTCGCCTTGATTTCGGCCTTTGGAAGCGTTATCGACACAGATTCCATCTTCGCGACGATAGTCTGGGTAGTGAATCGCCTGATATCCACAGTATATGGCTTATATCCGGCATATTCAAACGTCACCTGGTCGAAAATCTTATCCGACTCGAGACGATAGAAGCCGTCAATGTCGCTGACAGTTCCAAATAATTGACCGTCGGCAATATACGAAATATTTGCGTAGGGAAGTGTCTCTCCTGTCTCAATATCAACGACCTTGCCTTTCACAACTGTCTGTTGCGAAAATCCAGTGATACCGGCAAGTATCATTAATATTAAAAGGAGATATCGCTTCATATTTATTCAACTGTCACCGATTTTGCAAGGTTACGAGGTTGGTCGACGTTGCATCCACGCAAAACCGCGATGTAATAGGCGAGGAGTTGCAGCGGGATGGTCGCCAGCAATGGAGCGTAAGTGCATTCAGTATCAGGAATTTCGATGACGTAGTCAGACATCTCTTTTACCAAGACGTCGCCTTCGGTCACCACGCTGATGATTTTTCCGTGACGTGCTTTGACCTCCTGGACGTTAGAGACGACTTTCTCGTAAGTCGATTTGTTGGTCGCGATGAAGATGACAGGCATGTCTTTGTCTATCAATGCAATAGGACCGTGTTTCATCTCAGCGGCAGGGTAGCCTTCGGCATGGATATAAGAGATCTCTTTCAGCTTGAGAGCGCCTTCGAGAGCCACCGGGAAGTTCTGCAAACGTCCGAGATATATGGCGTTGTGACAGTCTTTCATCTCGTTGGCGATGTCTTTCACGATGGCACTGCGTTCGAGGGTTGTCTGGATCTTATCAGGGATGAGGTCGAGTTCGTGGATAAGTTCCACAATCTTCGACTTCGGCAGATGTCCGTTGAGTTCGGCCAGACGTATTGCCATCATCGTCAGGACGGCGACTTGTGCTGTAAATGCTTTGGTTGACGCGACGCCAATCTCCGGGCCTGCGTGGGTGTAGATGCCAGCATCGGTGGCACGCGATATCGACGATCCTATGACGTTGCAGATGCCGAGCACCGTGGCGCCTTTTTTCTTTGCGATGTCGATGGCGGCTAGCGTGTCGGCTGTCTCACCTGACTGTGAGATGGCGATGACCACATCGTCAGGGAAGATGACAGGCTCACGATAACGGAACTCCGAAGCATATTCAACCTTCACACGTATTCCGGCATACACCTCGATGAGGTAGCTGCCTACCAGTCCGGCATGCCACGACGTTCCACATGCCACGATAATGATATTGCGTGCGTGCAGAAGTTTTTTCTCGTAATCGAAGATGCCGCCGAGAGTCACGGTGCCCAAATCGGCGTGCAGACGACCGCGCATGGTGTCGCGCACAGTGGTAGGCTGCTCATAAATCTCCTTCAGCATGAAGTGGTCGAAGCCGCCTTTCTCAATCGATTCGAGGTTGAGCTGTAGCTCTTGAATATAAGGTGTCATCTCAACGTCGTCGATGGTCTTGAGTTTCATTTCCTCGCCGATTTTCACCTTCACAACCTCTTCATTTTCAATGTAAACCACCTGCGATGTCATACCTACGATAGGAGTAGCGTCGGAAGCGATGAAAAACTCGTCTTTGCCGATTCCGATTACCATTGGACTGCCTTTACGCGCTGCAATCAAGGTGTCGGGATGACCTTTTTCGATAAGAGCGATGGCGTATGCACCATTGACGTGGTTCAAAGCGATACGCGTAGCCTCAAAGAGGTCGACTTTCTGCGTAAGCTGAACATCTTCGATGAGATTTACCAAAACCTCAGTATCTGTTGATGATTTGAACTTATATCCACGCTTTTGAAGCTCTTTTTTCAGGGTAAGATAATTCTCAATGATACCATTATGAATCATAGCCAAATTACCTGAACGCGATAGGTGCGGATGTGCGTTGATGTCGTTAGGCTCGCCGTGTGTCGCCCAGCGTGTGTGGGCTATTCCGATATGTCCGCTGACATCTTTATCTTTGGTAAATGCCTCTAAATCAGAGACTTTGCCTTTTGTTTTATAAACATTAAGTTCATTATTCGTGTTAAGCAGAGCCACTCCGGCGCTGTCATAGCCACGATATTCAAGGCGTTTCAAGCCATTAATAAGAATTGGATAAGCGTCCTTATTACCAATATATGCTACTATTCCGCACATTTTTTTATTAGTTTTTAAATTAAAAAAGATTTTTCAATTTGCAAATATAATTTTTTCTGTAATACAATTTTAAAATTGGTAAAAATTTTTACTAATTAATTTTCCTTAATAAAAAAAATGCTATCTTTGCACATTATAAGTAAAACGATTTACTATAAACTGATTTACTTTTATGGAATATAGATTTAAAGGACATCTTGTAGAGGAATTATATAAGGATTACAGGATAAAAGAGGGAATGAAGGCCTGCATGAACTGTGGCGTCTGCACTGCAGTTTGTCCAGCGGCGGAGTTTTACAAATACAATCCGAAGAACATTGTCAACATTGTGGCACGCAAAAACGAGCAGGATCTTGAGGATTTGCTGAAAAGCGACACAATTTGGTACTGTGGCGAGTGTATGTCGTGTGTGACGCGCTGTCCGCGAGCCAATGCACCGGGATTGGTAATTATGTCTTTACGAAAACTTTCGATGAGAAGCGGCTTGTATATGCTTTCAGAAAAAGGAAAACAGCAGTACGTGGTGGTTAAAGACCTGTGTTCCAACATCTTAAACTACGGCTATTGCGTTTATCCGCGTACATTTGAATATGAGACGCATAAGGAATTCGGTCCGGTTGGCAAATGGATCAATGATAACCTTGACGATTTGCATGCCCGTATGGGTTCGAATCTCGATGGTGACGGTCCTGGCGGATTGCGTAAGATTCCGAAGGAGAGTCTCGACCAGCTTAAGAATATCTTCGACGTGACAGGTGCTACTGAGCTTATGGAGCAAGTGTTCGCCGACGCTCATGAAGAGGCTGTCAAGGAAAACCTCACCGATGAGGAATATTTTATGAAAGTTTACACTGAAAATGACTGGGAAAAGCATCTCAATCACTAGTAAAATCTATAGAATTTAAATTTTGAATTTTAAATCTTAAATCTTTAAATAATGATAGTTGAAGGAAAAAAGAAGATTTGGGCAGATTATCAGAAAGACATTCCCGATGACCATTATTTTTATGTGAGAAGCTGCATCCGTCAGGCGTTTTGGCCTGGCTCGGAGGTGACTTTTCTGGACATCACAAGGAATAAACTTGGAAAAGATTTTTACGAGAACCCATATCATACAACCTGCGGCGGCATTGCATATCACAGCGACACCATCCCGCAGGAGACGGCCATGACCATCATCGCGCGCCAGTTTGCGCTGATGCACGAAAGCGGCTATGAAAACTACGTCTGCTCGTGCATCACCTCGTTTGGATGCTACACCGAGACGCTGGAAACGTGGCACGAGTATCCTGAGTTGGAGGCTAAGATTCGCCAGTATCTTTGGGATTCTTGCAAAAAAGAGTTCGCAAAGCCGAAATATCTCGCTCACGCCAGCGACATCATCTATAAATTCAGATTTGAGATCGCGAAACAGATGAAGTACCCGCTCGTGAATGTCAAGACTGGCAAGCCTTTGAAGGTGGTTGAGCATATCGGGTGTCATTATTCAAAGATGTTTCCGTCGAAGGGCTTCGGCGGTGCTGAATATCCGTATGTGCTCGTCGGGATGATCGAGGCATGGGGAGGCGAGGTCGTCGACTATCCTGAACGCCGTCACTGCTGCGGATTCGGATTCCGCCAGTATTTCGTACAGGCCGACAGAGGCTATTCGATGTCGAACACTCATAAGAAATTTGAGTCGATGGAGCCATACGAGCCTGATCTGATCATCACCAACTGCCCAGGATGCCCTTATTTCCTTGACAGATGGCAATATGTCATAGCAGAGCAGACAGGCAAGACCTACGGCAAGGACGGCTACGGCATTCCTGCATTGACTTACGAGGAAGTGGCCGGACTTGTTATGGGTTACGACCCTTGGGACCTCGGATTGCAGATGCACCAGGTTGCCATCGAGCCGCTGCTCGAGAAGATGGGTATTCCTTACGACCCGAAGAGAAAATATCAGGGCTTGAACGGCAAAGACTTAGGTCAGCCAATGTGTCCGTCATGTATTAAATCAGTTTGATTATCAAGTAGTTATGAAAGAGAATATATTGATTATCGGCGGCGGAGCCGCCGGAATGGAAGCCGCCACACAGCTGAAGAAGCTCGGGCTTAATCCGATAATTGTTGAAAAGAGTGAGAGACTCGGCGGTCATATCGCCCAGTGGGACAGGCTGTTCCCAGCGTTTCATCCTGCCAAAGACGTGGTGGAGCAGATGCTCAACAACGTGAAAGACGTGGATGCTCGTTTGAACACTGAAGTGACTGATATTCAGCGTGATAACAATGGTTTTCATGCCGTTTTAAGCAATAAAGAGACAATCGACGCCAAAGCAGTGATTCTGGCAACTGGTTTCGACCTTTTCAAGGCTGAAAGAAAACAGGAATACGGCTATGGCATTTACAATAACGTGATTACCAGTCTCGAAATCGAGAAATTCTTCAAAGAAGGCAAGGACCCGCGCATCAACAACCCGAAGAAGATTGGTTTCGTGCATTGCGTTGGCGCCCGCGACGTGAAAGTAGGCAACACTTACTGTTCTAAAGTTTGCTGCACTACAGCTCTGAAGCAGGCCTGCGAGATGAAGGAAGTGTTCCCGGATGCTGAGGTTTACACCTTCTACATGGATCTGAGAATGTTCGGTCCGGGTTATGAAGATTTATATCTTAAAACCCAGAAAGACTTTGACGTGAAATGCATACGCGGTCGTGTGTGCGAGGTCTCGGAAGACATGAACGGACGCTTAGTTATCAAAGCTGAAGACACCTTGTTCGGCAAGCCATTGAGGATGACCCTCGACTTGCTCGTTTTGATGTGCAGCATGGAGAAGGCAAAGAGCATCGACAAGATTCAGCAGAAGCTCGGCATTGCCAACAACAGCGACGGTTTCATGCAGAATAAGGATATGTACTTGGGAATGAACGACAGCAAGCAGGACGGCGTTTTCGTTGCCGGCACTTGCACCGCCCCTAAGTCATTGCCCGACACCATAGGCGAGGCCCGCTCGGTAGCCGTGGAAGTGTTTAACTACATAAACAACAAGTAGTTATGGATTTCGGATTCTGTTTATCACCCAGCTCGCACGTCAAGATGGACTCCATCGACCTGACGACGTTTAATCGTCTGAAGGAGACCAACCCTGACGTGAACACCTGCATCGCATGTGGCTCATGCACAGCGACTTGCACGGCGGGCAACTTCACCGAGATGAGCTTCCGCCGACTCCTCCTGATGCTTCAGAGAGGCAAGGAAGACGAAGCCAAGAAAATGATTCAACGTTGCATGCTCTGCGGCAAATGCACCCTGGTGTGTCCGCGCGGCATCAATATTCGTAAGATTTTGTTAGACATTACACGATGAACCAGTATATATTCCATCCATTTGTGCTCCCGTTTGTGCTCGGCATGGCTTTCGTGCTGACGTACTGCCTCGTGGGGCTTTTTAGAATCATCGGCCAGCTACCGAAAGACGACCGGAAGAAGTTCTGGCGCTCGCTGGTGACGCCGAAGACAGCCTGGGCTAACATCCGCGACCTGTTTGGTGACTGTCTGTTCCATGTGAAGATATGGAAACGCAACCCGATACTCGGCTACATGCACTCGGCCATCGCTTTCGGCTGGTTTATGATCATCGTGATCGGCCACGTGATGCTGTTTACGTTAAAACCACTGCAAGATGTTGATGTCCATGGCTTTGCAAGAACGTTTACCAACTTCTATTACCCGATTTTCTATAAGCATTTCGCTGAAGAAACACCGGTTTTCGCCTTCTTGATGGATTTCTTCCTGATAGTGATTATCACTGGTATTTTCATCGCTGTGGTGAAGAAGATTTACTCGGGAGTGGTAGGAGTGAAGCGCGTCACGAAGTTCGGTTTCGCCGACAACATGATTCGTTTTGCCTTGTGGACCATCTTCCCGTTCCGACTCATCGCCGAGAAGACCAACATCATGGCGTTCTGGTGGCTTTATTCCATCGATCTGATGATATTTATGTGCATGCTGCCGTTTACGCGATACATGCACATCCCGACGGAGGCGCTGTTTATCCTTTTGAGACATGCCGGTTTGAAGCCTCGCGAGCCTCGTAAAGGTTATGCCTTGGCCCAGATTTACTCATGTCCGAGCTGCGGTCTGTGTATCGACGCCTGTCCGATGAGTGTGAACGATAAAAACAGTGGCAACACCTCGGCTTATTTCATGAAAAAGCTAAGAAATGCTAATGATGCCGAGGCCAAGCGCATCGCCGAGACCTGTATGCAGTGCGGCAAATGCGTGGCAGTGTGCCCTGTGAGCATCGAGTCGTGCGACATCAAAATGAGTCAACGTGAAGCTACACCTTATATTATTAATAGCGACCATTCATATCTTGAAAACGTCGAATCGTCTTCTTCCGTCAATTCGACCGTCCTTTATTTCGCCGGCTGCATGACCCAACTTACGCCCAAAATCATGCGCTCGATGAAGAAGATTATGGAGGCTGCTGGCGAGAACTACGAATTCCTCGACAAGGACGGTGGCATCTGCTGCGGAAGGCCGATGATGCTTAGCGGCAAGAAGTCCGAAGCACAGGCCATGATTGAAAAAAACACCGAGTTGATAAAGAAATCTGGTGCTAAGAAGCTGGTGCTTTCATGTCCGATTTGCTATAAGGTTTTCAAAGAAGAATACAAGCTCGAAGGCATTGAGATTCAACATCATACGCAATATATCAACGAACTTATCAAGAACGGCAAGTTGAAGGTCAGCAAAGGTGATGTGAACTACGTTTACCACGATCCTTGCGAGCTAGGAAGAGCTTTCGGAGTGTACGACGAGCCTCGTGAAGTGCTTGAAAACGTTGGCAATCTGCGTAAAGCTAAGTCGGAAAAAGAGTTAAGCATCTGCTGTGGCGGAAGTTTGGGCAGTTTCAACCTCACCCAGCAGGAACGCGATGAAATCACTGCCAATTCAGTCGACGACCTGATGTACAATCATCCTGATGAAATCGTCACTGCTTGTCCGTTGTGCCTGAAGACGTTCTCAAAGAAATCGCCGGTTCAGGTTAAGGATATTGCTGAAATCGTTAGTGAAAAAATATAAAAATTACCAATTATTAATAATTATTGGTAACACCATGTAGAGGCGTTTCCCGAAACGTCTCTTTTTTATATGCAATCGGAATTATTATTTTTGCATTTTCCCAATAAAATTTGTATTTTTGCAATTCAAATAATCATTTAGATGAAAAAGTTTTGGTTGTTGTCGGCTTTGATGTTTTGTTTCGCGATGCTTTTCGGGCAGGACATCGACAGTCTTTTCACGGTTTTCGAGAATAATCGAGGCGAAGTGGCGTATAAAGCTGCCGTTGCCATCGACGAGACCATAGGTCGTGAACCGAATTTTACCGTAGATACCGATAAGGATGAGATAAAGTTGAAGATTCTGCGTACGATGATTCTTTACTACTTCAACCACAATGATTTTCAACATGTTGTGCAGTATTCGGAAATCGGAATCGAGCATTACGACAAGATCGGCGACCTCTTCAATGAAGCCGGCTGCCTGATGACATTGGCCAACGCTTATCAACGACTCGGACAGCTTGACAAGGCCATCGAATGCTACAACCGATGCAGTGAGCTGATGGACGAGATAGGAGGCGAGATGGCGGCGGTGAACAAACGTTACGTGATGAACAACATCGCTGAGATTCATCTGGCGATGAACGAATACGATGTGGCGGAGGAGATTTATGGCAAATGCATTGAAATGCTTGGCGAAGTGGACGTTGAGGATACCGCCTCGATGCTCGATTTGGCCACATATTACCAGAATCTCGCTGAAGTCCATATCGCACTCAACAAAGACGATGCCGTGAGCTATGCCGAACAATCGCTGGAACTTTCAAGGAAATATCTCGACACTCCGCATAAGGTTATCAACCGCTTGATGACATTGTCGAAAGCCTACGGAAATATTGGCAAAACCAAAGAAAGTGAGAGACTTCTTGATGAGGCTTTGCAGCTCGCCGAAGAATACGATGAGACATATCTCCAGGCTGTGATACATCTTCAGAAAGGCGAGTATTCACAGGCTATCACGATGGCAAAGGAAAATCATTACGATGAGTTGCTTCAGGAAGCGCTGAAAGACGCTTATCTATATGAACGCAATAGAAATCCTAAGCTGGCACTGGAATATTACGAGCAAAGCATGGCGATGAAAGACTCGGTCTTCAACGAGACTCAGCAGCAGCTCATCCGCGACTATCAAGTGAAATATGCTACTCAGGAAAAAGAACACGCTCTTGCTTTGGAACAGGAGAAATCGAAGCGTAATAGATTGTATATCATCGTGTTGTCGATTGTGGTACTCTTGCTTATAGTCATAACCTTGATATGGATTCGTTTGGCAAAGATAAGAAAGACACGCAACGATGAATTGACGCATCTAAACCAGACCAAAGACAGGCTTTTATCTATTGTCTCACACGACGTGAAGACGCCTGTAGGATCCATCTGCACTGTGCTCAACAATATGACGTCGAATTACGAAAACATCAGCGATACCGACCGAAAAGCCAGTCTCATAATGATGCATTCATCGGTTGAGGCATTGTATTCGCGCATCATGACCATCATGCAATGGGTGAGGGGCGAGCTGGCCAACAGTGAAGTTAAACGTATAATATTCAGTATCAACGAGTTGGTTGACGAATGTATCAAGACGCAGGAGACATCGATAACGATGAAATCGCTGAAAGTCAACAACGAAGTGCCGAAATACATCATGGGGTACGACGACATCAATGTGGTGCGACTGGTGATTCAAAATCTGCTGGGCAATGCGGTGAAATTCTCGTATCCGAATGGTGAAATCACAATAAAAGCTGAACATAACTTTGATCGAGCATGGATATCGGTGAGCGACAACGGCATGGGCATTAGCGAGGCGAAACTGGAGAAGATTTTTAACTACATGACATCTTCCGAAAAGGGTACTGGCGGCGAGACAGGCACAGGCATCGGATTGTTTGTCAGCAAGCAGTTTATCGACAAAATCGGAGGTAAAATTGCCATCGAAAGCAAGAAAGGCATCGGCACGACCGTAAGTTTCAGTATTCATTGTAAAATGTTGGAAAGATGATACGCATTCTCATTGTTGAAGACCAGCCGATTTGTCGCCTCGGCATCCGCATGACATTGACAAATTCCGGCATCAGCCATAAGGTTTTGACGGAAGCGGAGACAGTATCGCAAGCCGTTGATTTTCTTGAGAAAAACGGACATGACATCGATCTTATTCTACTTGATTATATGCTTCCCGACGGCACCGGAATGGATGTTATTGAGGCAGTAAAAAGACTTCATCTCAGCCCGAAGATTGTCATACTTTCAGGCGAGGCTGGCGGTGCTATCGTCAAACAGTTCATGGACAAAGGCGTCAACGGATATATGGACAAAAACATTCAGCCCGATGAGCTCGCGAAGGTGCTTACGACGGTGATGAGTGGCAATGATTACACCGAGCAGGCCACGATTCATCTGCAGGGTGACATCAAAGCCGATATGGACATCCTTTCGACGCTTACCCGACGCGAGATGGAAATCATCACATTATGTGCCTCGGGATTGAGCGCCAAACAGATAGCCGACGAGCTGTGCATCACTCAGCATTCCGTTGAAAATCATAAAGATAACGTCTTCAAGAAGCTTCACATCCAGTCGACTTCCGAGTTGATTTTGTTTGCTTTCAGGGTTGGATTAATCAACTGATAAAAACAGGAAATTTCTCCTCTTTTTTGCCATTTTATTAATAGGTACTTTTGCACCGATGGGAGAGGTATGTCAGCATGCCTTTACTATTGGTGCAAAATTATATTTATCACATTGATAATCAATAAATTAAATATTAACTAACAACATCAAAATGAGAAGAAAATCTTTGCTTTTACTAACAATTTTGTTCCTGCTGATGCCTTTGGCGATATTGGGACAAAAAGCCTTGCCGTATGAGTACGGCTTTGAGAACAACGATTTGACTTCAGAAGGGTGGACGTTAAACACTTGTTCATCAAACACTAAAATCTATCAATATGCCAAAAGAACTGGCGATTACGGATTCAGATTTTACAACACATCGTCGTGCTCCGAGCAATATCTGATTTCGCCAGAATTGTCGACAACTACAAACGGCACAGTGGTGGAGTTTTATTACAAATCTTCATCATCGAGTGCGCATACTTTCCAAGTGGGATATTCAACAACCACTAACGATATCAGCGCATTCACCTACGGTGATGAGATATCGACAAGCGGCACACAATGGACGGCGTTCAGCCAAATTTATACGTCCGAAACAAAGTATATCGCAATAAAATACACTAGCGGATCAACTAACACATCCCTGTATTTTGATGATTTCAATTTTGAAAACTATTCGGAATATCCGGCTCCGAAAAATCTCGTTATTAACGGATATACCTCAAGCACAGCAACTCTCGATTGGACATCTCGTTCAGGTCAGGACCATTGGGATATTTATTATTCCACGAACGGTAATATGATTCCTGATGCGAATACAACTCCACAGGTAAGTAATTCTGATACAAAGCCTTACACTATCTCTGGCCTTGACTCTGGTGTCACATATTATGCTTACGTTCGCGGAAATTACAACAACGGCGAACATTACAGTGACTGGAGCAATGCCTGCACGTTTGAAGTTGGATGCTACACTCCGACTATTGGCCAAAGCATGGCAACATGCAATCAAGCTTATTTTTCATGGATTCCCGTTGGCTCGGAGACATCATGGCAAGTTGCATTCTCCGACCAGCAAGGCTTTGATCCTGATGCGGTTACACCTGAAACGGTTGCATTGCAGTATTATGTCCACGAGGATTTAACAACAGGTGTTACTTATTATGCCTATGTTCGTGCCGTCTGCGGCGAAGGCGACTACAGCGATTGGAGTGATGTGGTGAGCATGACCACCGAATGCTTCGCCCCGTCAAATCTTCAGGAAAGCAGCGTCACACCAAATACAGCCACTTTAGCATGGACGCAAGGGAGCAACGAATCACAATGGCAGATTTCATATTCAACAACAGCCAATTTCACTCCTGAAAGCGGAACCATCGTGACCGTCAATTCGAAGCCTTACACATTGACTGACCTTACGCTGAATACACAATATTACGCCTACGTTCGTGCCGTTTGCGGTGAAAACATCTACAGCGATTGGAGCAACATCTGTGCATTCATGCCAAAATACGAACTCACGGTAGGTAACGGCAACAATTACAACGCATACATTCCTATCTGCACCTCTGCAATCGACTATACAACGAAAAGCCAGTTCATAGTTCCTGCTGCCGATATGGCCGATTTGCTGTATGCCAACATTTCTAAAATGACTTTCCATGCAACTTCAGAGACTGGAAGCATGGGCACAGCCACCTTCGATGTTTTTATTGGTGAATTGGACGGCGTGACAGTCTTTGAAAACTATGAGTTTTTTGATTGGTCGGAGATGGCTACGGTGTATTCCGGTTCTCTTTCCGTTAGCGATAGCAAGATGGAAATCATCCTCGCTGCTCCTTATCAATATATGGGCGGCGACTTGTTGATTGGGTTTGCTGAGACGGCTTCGGGTAGCACCAACAGTTACTTCGGCTGGTACGGCGCAGAGACCACGGGTTATTGCGCATACGGCGGCTATGAGATGACAGCATACAGTTATACTAGCTATAGCCGATATAAATTTATACCTAAAACCACTTTCAGCTACACTCCCGGCACCGCTCCGACTTGTATGAAACCGAAAAGCCTCGCATCATCCAATGTTGGCGCAACTTCAGCCACATTGAGTTGGACCAATGGCGGAAGTGAAGCGGCTTGGGTGATAGAATACGCTACAGACGCCAATTTCACACAGAACACCGCCACAGTAATCGTGTCGACAAATCCATACACTTTGACGGGACTAACCCCAGAGACAACCTATTACGCACATGTCAAGGCCAGTTGTGGTGGCGACGATTACAGCGCTTGGAGTAATGTTTGCAGCTTCACGCCGTCGGCAATTCAAACGGTTGTTGTCAATAATGGTACTGAAACCAGTTATTACGCCCCGTTTTACGGCAGTAACGCAAACTCTGCAAACGTCAAAAGCCAGTTTATCATAACTTCGTCGGAATTGGCAGATGTAGTGGATCAGCATATTACCAAACTGACGTTCCATACAGACACTTATTATTCCACGGCTTCATTTGATGGAGTTTTCAAGGTTTATTTGGCACCGACAACACTTACAGAGTTCACATCTACAACACCTGTCGATTGGACGACGCTTACAGAGGTGTATAGTGGCAGTCTCTCTATCAGCAATAATCAGATGGAAGTCGCATTTTCGGCTCCTTATTATTATACTGGTGGTAATCTGCTCGTGGCGTTTGACGAAACCACTATGAGCAGCACCGGTACTTTTATTGTCTGGCTCGGTGTTACAACAGAGAATTATCCAGCGCTTTCATATAATTCAACCTATTATTATCGCCGACAGTTCCTGCCAAAGATGACTATAACCTACAACACAGCTATAGCAGTGTGCTCTGCGCCAACCGACCTCATTGTTGATGCGGCTTCCAATTCTGCAACGCTCACATGGACCGCAGGCAACGAGGAAACCGATTGGAATGTGCAGTACAAACTTGCTTCTGATTCGGATTGGAGCGAGGTGATGACCGTTGAAGACACGCCGACTTGCACAATCAACAATCTCTTGGCATCAACTGAATACGATGTGCGCATTCAAGCCAACTGCGGAAGTACACTCAGCCCATGGTTGACGGGTAGTTTTACTACCGAATGTGGGGCTGCAAGCATTCCTTATTCCTACGATTTCAGCGATGTCACCACAGGCTCTAACACAGCATTTCCTAAATGTTGGAAACGCATACACGACTCTGAAAACACCGATTACAACTATTATCCTTTTGTGACTGGAAACAGCAAGTTGCTCAAATTCGTGGTCAGTGCCAATGCCAATGCTCCAGTGAACCAAATCGCCGTAATGCCTGAAATTACCGATGACATCAATACCTTGAGGATGTCGTTTAAAGCGTATCTAAATACAGGCAATAATCAAACGTTGAGCGTCGGAGTTATGACCGACCCTGATGACGCAAGCACATTCACAAAAGTGGTCGATGTGGTGGTGAGAAACACCAACACTTCAACATTCTACCCAATCAGTCTTGAAGGTTATCAAGGGAACGGACATTATATCGCCTTCAAATGCGATAAATTCTCCTCAGGAAGTGATTGTTATATACTCATCGACAATATCGATGTGGAGACGGTGCCGGATGTGACTCCGGAAAATATCCCTTACAGTTATGGTTTCGAAGATGCCACCACAGGTTACAACGCTTTCCCGCCAGATGGATGGCACTTTAGCGGCCCTTATTATCCTTACGTTTACGCTGGCAGCAATCCACATACAGGAAACAATTTCCTTTTGATGCAAAAACAATCTTACGAAACGGCTTGTTATGCGGTGCTTCCAGCCATCAATACCTCTGTTTACCCAATCAACACCTTGCAGCTGAACTTCTGGGCAAGGATATGGAACCAAACATCGTATGGAATGACTCTTACAGTAGGCGTGATGACCGACCCGAACGACATCAGTACCTTTGAAAGCGTTGGCTATGTCAGCCTGAATAACACCTATAAGTCATACGAAGTATATTTCGACAACTGCACTAACAATGGACAGTATATTGCCTTAAGATGCTATAACACAGAGAACTACATCTGTATTGACGACATTGAGGTATCATTGGCTCCGTCATGCATTGCACCTCTTGAATTAAGTTCTAATACCACCTACGCTCATGAGGCTTATATCAGATGGAAGACTCGCAAAGCCGACCAACTGGATTATCAGGTTTCCTATAGCACCGAACAAGGTTTCGACCCCGCCGACGGCACCATTGTTGACGTGCATTTCGACAGTCCGCTGTCGGGTACGATGTACCGAGATTACCAGCTGACTTGCCTCAACGCTGAAACCACCTATTATTTCTACGTAAGAACCGAATGCGGTGAAGACGAATACAGCGATTGGAGTGCCGATTACAGTAGCTTCACCACCGATTGGGCTTGTCCGGCTCCATATATCAATGACATTTACCCAAAACATACAGTCGCAGATATTTCTTGGTACGGCAATGAGGATGATCAATGGGAGTTCCAATACAAGGAGTCTTCTTCCGACGAATGGATTACTCCTACAGATTTTTCACCGATTATGGGTGCAGAATTGTCTTTAGAATATCGATTGACGGGCTTGACTCCTGATACAGAATACGACATCAGGATTCGCCAACACTGTGGAATGTACAGCTGCCCTGAGGTGGATGACGGCTACAGCGATTGGGCTACCGACTATTTCACTACCGGCTCTGGCTGCTGGTACGGCACACCTTGGATGTGCACCAGCCACCTCGGAACAAAGGCTGCTCTTATGTGGAGAAATGATGCTGAGGCCACGCGTTGGCAGATAAGATACCGACTGGAATCTGAAGATGAGTATCCCGAAGGAAATATCGTCACTACTGAGGTGTTGCCCGAAAAGTCATTGCAAAAGTATGTTGTGGAAGGCCTGCAGCCCAATTCAACATATTATTGGCAGGTGAGAGGTTATTGCGACGAGGACAGTCAGAGCGATTGGTCTGATGAAGATTACTTCTTTACCAGAAGTACTGATGGATATATCACTGTAGATAAGGCTCATCCTTATTATGAGGACTTTGAAGACGGCATGCCGGAAGACTGGGGAAGGATGAATCTTTACAACTACGACATGAATCATTACGACACATGGGAGTGCGTCAATTCCAACAGCCTTGCTGGAGAGGCATTCCCAGCTTCACTATGCATTTCCAGCTGTAGAGAATGCATGTCGTGGGCCAGCCCAGGTTCCATGATTTTGATGCCAGCAATCCATATTGACGAAAACGCTACATCGGCGATGCTCAGTTTCTGGAGCAAAGATGCATACAACGCCAGCGATGCAAGAGGCACCAAGATGATCTGGGTCAATGATAATTACCTTTCCACTGAATACACAGCATTCGACCTCGGATGTAAATATCAAAATAGCAGCAAAGCCGGATATTGGAGAAAATGCTTCGTAAATCTAGACGATTTTATCGGTCAGACGGTCATCATTGCCTTCGATTACGTCGTAACCCACAATTATAACAACTACGACTGGTGGGTAGATGACGTGCGCGTTGAAGTGTTTGACAACGTTTTCGGTGCAGGCGACGAAATCACTGAAGGTAGCTGGGACGACCCGACAATGTGGGGTGGCAACAGCAAGTCAAGAGGCATCCCGACAGCAAACGACGACGTGCTTATCAATGCCAATGTTACAATTCCTGAGGATTTTATTGCAGAAGCTAATAAAATCGTCCTTAACATCGACACTGTAGGTGGTGTAAAATATGGAAAGATCATTATAAACGACGGAGGTCAGCTTGTGACGAAAAATCCAGTTGACGCAACAGTTGAAAAACCGGTCACATCGTGGAATTCATCAGCAAAAACTGGCTGGTACGCTATTGCATCGCCCGTCTGCAACCAGAAATTTGAAGATGTCGAAGATTTGATTTCAGACAGCTATGATCATAACATCTATCGCTACGATGAGCCAACATATATCTGGCAGGAATATCGTAACGAGGCCAATGAATTTGGTGAGTTTGCAAACGGCCGTGGATATCTCTATCGTACAATGTATGAAGGCAATATCGGCTATACCGGAACTATCAATTCTGGTGATATAGTAATTCCTTTGTCATATACAGCATCTTCTGGCAATCTCAAAGGTTTTAACCTCATCGGAAACCCTTATCCGCATAATATTTATAAAGGTGGAGAAAATGCGGCCATTCCAAATGGCAGTTTGCTCGAAGACAAATACTGCGTGCTCGAGACCGATGGCAGTTGGATACTAACTGACGACGGCACCGCGATAACTCCTGGAACAGCTATCCTGGTTCAAACAAAAGCCCAAGGCAATCTCACGATGCACGATGTCACTACTGGCGCCGCAGCAAAACGCGCTGAGAACGACAATATCTGGTTCACGGTGAGCAACAACGATTACGAAGATGTGGCCTGCGTCGAGTTCAGAGAGGGCAGGGGCTTCAACAAGATGGCTCATTACAACGCAGACGCCCCGATGCTCTACATCAACTACAACGACGAGAACTTCGCATCTGTCGACATGAACGAAAATGTCCACATCATCAACCTTTGCTTCAAGGCTAAATCGATGGGCCAGTACACGCTTAAACTCAACGCCAACGGGCAGTTCAGCTATCTGCACCTCGTCGACCGTCTGACAGGTAACGACGTCGACATGCTCGTTGAAGATGAATATTCATTCATTGGAACAGCCAGCGATAACGCCAACCGTTTCATCGTGAAACTCAATGCCAACAGCGACAGCACAGATGATAACTTCGTCTATCAGAATGGCGACGACATCATAGTATGCGGCGAAGGCGAACTACAGGTTTACGACGTAATGGGACGCATGGTCGCTTCACAGCGCGTCAACGGAGTGGAGACATTACGAAAACCGGATCAAACAGGCGTTTACATTTATAAAATGAATGAAAAGACGCAGAAAATTGTTGTCAGATAAACTTTGGCTTTTGGCTCTTGGCCTTTGGCTGCCAACAGCTAACGGCCGACTGCCAAAGTCAACAAACAACTAAAAGAAGTAATAAATAGATAAATACAGAATATCATGAAAAAGAAAATATTTGTTCTCGCATTAGTAATGACAATGGCCTTTTGCGCCAACGCCCAACGTGACGGATTCTTCAGCGACTGGCAGTATGAGGACAGAACGATATCCGATCCTAATGATTTAGGTCTGTCATTGCCAAACACCACAATCGGCTCTAACGAAAACAGCAATGGAGCACCGCTTGGCAGCGGCTTGCTGATACTCACAGCATTGGGAAGTGGTTATGCTTTAATCAGAAATAAACAAAAATAAATGAAAAAGGGACGCCGTACGCGACGTCCCTACTTTTATCTTTCAACTTTTAACTACCATTGAACAGCCTGTCTGACCAGCGGCATTGTCATGCATCGTGCACCGCCGCCTCCGCGTGAGAGCTCGTTGCCTTCGAATGCCACAACGCAGCGTTTATAGTCATCGGGATGGACTTTGCCCGAGGCAACGTCGGCGGCTTTCAACACCTCGAAACCATTCTGGTTCAAAGCCTCAATTGTATTGTAATTCCTAGCATATCCGAGAACCTTACCTGGAGCGAAGGCAAAGAAATTAGCACCACTGTGCCACTGCTCGCGTGGACCGTAATACTCGTCGCCGCCACCGCAGAAAATAGGCTCCAGATCCATGCCCAGCTTGCCCAAAGCCTCGATGAGGTTGTTTTCCTCACGAATCCTGGTGTAGTTATATCCGTCAACCTCGTAATGCACCGTCTTGAAGTCATTGTTCATAATCACCGGCTTATACGCCATGCAACGGTCCCTGTCGAGGAATGTAAACACCATATCGAGATGTATAAACGAGTCAGGTTCCAACGGCAACTCCTGAGTGATGAGATGACGCACGCCGCCCAGACTTCTCAAATGCTCGAGCAAAGCCTCTGTACCTTCTTTACTCGTTCTGGCACCACAGCCGCTCAAAATGATGTCGTGACGCGCAATCTCAACGTCGCCGCCCTCAACCGAACCTACGCCGTTCATGCTGTAACGGTCGATAGGGTTGATAGCCTCCACGTCGATTATCTTCGAATGCTTGAAAATGGCGTTCCAAATAATGGTCTCACGATCGCGCACCTCAGTCGCCATCTTGCTCACCATCACGTTGTTATACATCGTAAACGAAGCGTCTCTCATGAAAAAGAGATTCGGGATAGGAGGGAAGATGTAGCGCTCTTTCAGATTCTTGTTATCGTAACCCTCAATCAAGGCTGTTGCCAGATTTTCAGGGTCAAAACTGCAAAGCAACTCATTAAGATACGGGAGATTCTCGCGCTCACAAATGCTGAAGACGAGATGCTCTTTCACATCGTTATCTTTGAGAATATCGATAAGTAAGTCCTTGAAATGCAATACGTTAGTGACTTTTTGCAGACTTCCTTCAAAGTCCCTGTAGTTTTCCATCGCCTCGCGATAGTTCAAGATGTCACTGAAGAGGAATTTATGCGCGTTTTCCGGGGTCATATGCTCGATTTCCTTGCCAGGAGCGTGCAAAATGACATAGTCTAATTTACCAATTTCTGATTCAACACACGGCTTTACGCATCGAAAATAATCCATAAAATATTATTTAGAATTGAACTGCAAAAATACAAAATTTTTTTTAAAAAATAAAAACTCTTTTAACTTTTAATAAAGTTCAATGAACTCGTACCCGTTTCCCATCGCATCCAAAAACTTAATCAGATCCTTGGTCTTAATTACGCATGTTCCGGTATTGTCATTCGGATGGAAACTGATATACTCACGATCGAGCAGATTCTTGTCGAGGTACAGATAAACATGGTGTTCTTCGTCATTGATGATTCCAAAAGGTGAGACACTGCCAGGCTTCAGACCAAGATATTTATCCATCCTGGCCTCCGACGCAAAACTCAGTTTACCTTGTTTCAAACGATGTTCCAAATCGTGTATCGCAAGCTGCTGCATGCAATCGAAAATCACCAGATAATGGCGGTTCCCCTTGTGATTTCTGAAGAAAAGATTCTTGCAATGCGTCCATTCGAACTTACCCCAATAATTCAATGCGTCCTCAATGGTCGGCAAGGCCGGATGAAATATCAGCTTAAACGGAATACCCAGCTCATTCAACTTATCGACGACCTTTTTCTGCCTCTCGTTTAATTCATGATCTATTTCTGTCATAATAATTTAAATTTCAAAATTTTTCGGAAATGGCGTCTCAAATATCAAATCTTCACCCGTTATCGGATGAATGAAACACAACTTATAAGCATGCAATCCTAAACGTCCGATCTTATCGTCTCCATCGCCGTATTTCGGGTCGCCAACCACCGGAAACCCTATATCTTGCAGGTGAACACGAATCTGATTCTTACGACCGGTGTCAAGCCTTAACTCGACCAAAGAATAACCATTCGACACCTTTAATAATTTATAATGCGTCGTCGCGAACTTGCCGCCATTGTCGGTCTTGCTCGAATACGTCACAAACTGCGCGTTATCCTTGAGCCACGAACTAATCGCGCCTTCCTGCTTGCGCATCTCACCGTGAACCAGCGCCACATAACGCCTGTCGTATACAGTTTTCTTCCAATCTTCTTCAAATTTCAACGCCACTTTTTTATCTTTTGCAAAAAGCAGGAGCCCTGAAGTATCCCTATCCAGACGATGAATCGTATGCGCATGACAACGCTGATGATTCGCCTCAAGATATTGATTCAGAATGCTTTGTACCGTCTCTTCGCCGGGATGAGGCGAGTTGCAGAGAATCCCACTCCGTTTTTCTACAACAAAAAGATACTGATCTTCATAAACAATCCTAACCCAATGATTATTAAGCACTTCGCCAGTCTGATTACGACCAATCTTCACTTCCATGCCCGGCTGAAGTTCGAAATCGTGCTTCGTCACTTTCTTTCCATCGACTGAAATCGAGCCTCCCGTAAGGATATTCTTCGCCTTTGTCCGACTTATGCCATTCATTTTCTTCATCACGAAAGGCAAAAGGGTGTCGGTTTCCAACATCTTGAATATCAAATCTTTAGGTTTATTATCTTTCTTGTTTTGCATAGAAAAATTTATTTACACAAAAATAATAAAAAATTTTCAAACTTTAATAAAAATGTTTAAATTTGCAGAAGAAAACGAATTAATCACATTACTCTGATAATATTATGACTATCAATGAATTAAAAGATGTTGCGTCGCAAGTCAGACGTGATATTATCCGAATGGTTCATGGTTGTCAGTCGGGACATCCGGGCGGCTCGCTCGGTGCCACCGATATCGTGACGGCCTTGTATTTCGACCAGATGCAAATCGACCCGAAGCATTTCAAGATGGATGGGGCAGGTGAGGACATGTTCTTCCTTTCGAACGGTCACATCAGCCCGATGCTGTATAGCATCCTCGCTCGCCGCGGTTACTTCCCTGTGGCCGAGCTCGCCACCTTCCGTCGCTTGGGAACACGTCTTCAAGGGCACCCGACTCCTGTCGAAGGTCTTCCGGGCATCCGTGTAGCCAGTGGCTCGCTCGGCCAAGGTCTTTCGGTAGCCATCGGCGTCGCTGAAGCCAAGAAACTCAACCACGACGACCATCTCGTGTTCTGCCTCATGGGCGACGGCGAACAGGAAGAAGGCCAGATCTGGGAAGCCGCGATGTACGCCCCGGCAAAGAAAGTCGACAACCTCGTGGCTATCGTCGATTACAACAAGAAACAGATCGACGGCCCGACCGACGAAGTGATGAACCTCGGCGACCTCAAGGCCAAATACGAGTCATTCGGCTGGAAAGTGTACGAATGCAATGGCAACGACATGCAGCAAATCGTTGATACTCTGAATATTACACGCAAAAACGCCCACAAAGGACAGGCTCAGATCATCCTCGCGCGCACCGAAATGGGTTGTGGCGTCGACTTCATGATGGGAACACACAAATGGCACGGCACGCCGCCTAACGACGAGCAGGCCGCAAGCGCATTAAGTCAGTTAAAAGAAACGTTAGGAGATTATTGATTATGAAAATAGAAGTTCAAAACTACAAAGATACAAGAAGCGGCTTCGGCGACGGTTTACTCGAAGCCGGAAAGCGTAACCCTAAGGTTGTCGGTCTCACCGCCGACCTCACAGGCTCGCTCAAGATGGGCGACTTTGCCAAGGCATTCCCCGAGAGGTTCTTCCAGGTGGGCATCGCTGAAGCCAACATGGTGGGAATCGCAGCAGGATTAGCCATCGGCGGCTACATCCCGTTCACCGGAACATTCGCCAACTTCTCATCAGCACGCATCTACGACCAGATCCGCATGGTGGTGGCTTATTCCAACAAAAACGTGAAGATTGCAGCATCACACGCTGGCGTCACACTGGGCGAAGACGGCGCTACACACCAGACTCTCGAAGACATCGGCATGATGAAGATGTTGCCTAACATGACTGTCTTGGTTCCTTGCGACTACAACCAGACCAAGGCTGCAACAATCGCTGCTGCCGAGCACGACGGTCCGGTCTACCTGCGTTTCGGTCGTCCGAAAGTGGCTAACTTCACCCCAGCCGACGAGCCATTCGTGATAGGGAAGGCCCAGATGATTCAGGAAGGCAAGGATGTGTCAATCTTCGCCTGCGGTCATCTCGTGTGGAAAGCCATCGAGGCACTCCCGATCCTGAAGGAGATGGGCATCAACGCCGAGCTCATTAACATCCACACTATCAAGCCATTAGATGTTGAAGCAGTGCTTAAATCAGTGGCTAAGACAGGCTGCGTGGTGACAGCTGAGGAGCACATGCGCAACGGCGGTCTTGGCGACAGCATCGCACAGGTTCTCGCCTTGAACAACCCGAAACCTCTTGAAATGGTCGCCGTCGACGATGTCTTCGGACAGAGCGGCACCCCTGACGAACTGCTGAAACACTATCATCTGGACACTCCAGATATCGTTGAGGCAGTGAAAAGGGCTGTAGCAAGAAAATAGTGCGTCGACCTACCACAGGGTACTGTTGAGCATTTCGAAAAGGGCATTAAAATGGCCAGACAAAAACAAAAAAGGACGCCATCAGACGTCCTTTTTTCGTAGCGGGGATGAGAATTGAACTCATGACCTCCGGGTTATGAATCCGACGCTCTAACCAACTGAGCTACCCCGCCGTTTTCGGAGTGCAAAAATACATCTTTTTCAAATACCCACAACATTTTTTTTCATTTTTCTTAAAAAAATAATTTTTGTGGTCACGTATTAAAATTATTTGTACTTTTGTAAGTTAAAATATCTAAAAATATATATTCAATATGAAGAAATTAGTAGTCTTAATATGCGCGCTGTTTTTAACAGGCTCATTGGCTTTCGCTCAAAATGAAAAAGCTGTCAATCAGAAAAACAAAGCAAAGACTGGAAAAGTAGCTAAAGACCCGAATACAAAGCAAGTTTCAGCCGACAATAAGGCTGACGACAAGGCAGACAATTCTTCAAGTGGTGCTGAAATAATGTTTAAAGAAACAAATCACGACTTCGGCAACATTCCGTTCAAAGGCAACGGCAGCTACGAATTTGTTTTCGTCAACACCGGAACCGAACCACTTATTCTAACCCAACCTAAGTCATCATGCGGATGCACAGTGCCTGAATGGCCGAAACAGCCAATACTTCCAGGCGAATCCAATGTTATCAGAGTGACTTATAAAAACACCGACCGTCCAGGTGCATTCAACAAATATGTCACCATCTTCTCAAACGCAGCAGTCAACAAAGAGGTGAAACTCCACATCAAAGGTACTGTGGAGCCTGAGCCTACCGACGCTTCACCGCTGAAAATGGACGGCATCGGAACACCAGTAAAGAATAATTAATCTAATACCTAATTAATATTATGCCGAAAATTTCTAAAAAAGGCCAGTCCATGCCGGCTTCGCCAATCAGAAAGCTCGTGCCTTTCGCCGACGAAGCAAAATCAAGAGGTATCCACGTCTATCACCTCAACATCGGTCAGCCTGATATCGAGACTACACAATTCGCTCTCGATGCCGTGAAAAAATATGACGAGAAGGTCATAAAATACTCAAACTCTGCAGGAAACCTGTCGTACAGACAGAAAATCTGCAAATATTATGATAAGATTGGCATTAAGATCACTCCAGACGATATCATCGTCACCAACGGAGCATCAGAAGCCCTTCAGATAGTGTTCATGAGCATCATGGACCCCGACGATGAGGTCATCATCCCGGAACCGTTCTACGCCAACTACAACGGATTCGCTCAGACAGCCGAAGTGCGCGTAAAACCTATCTATTCGTCGATTAACAACGGCTTCGCACTTCCTCCAATCGAGGACTTTGAGAAGGCCATCACACCTCACACCAAGGCCATCCTCATCTGCAACCCTAACAACCCGACAGGTTACCTGTATTCAGACGAGGAGATGGAGACACTGCGCCAGATCGTGATGAAATACGACCTTTACCTTATCACCGACGAGGTCTACCGTGAGTTCTGCTACGACGGCAACCATCATTCATCAGCAATGCACCTCAAAGGCATCGACGATAATGTTATCTTAATCGACTCAGAATCAAAGAGATACAGCGCATGCGGCATCCGCGTCGGACGTCTCATCACTAAGAATAAAGAAGTCATCAGCACAGCTATGAAGTTCGCTCAGGCACGTCTTTCGCCACCTTCATACGGACAGGTTGCAGCAGAGGCCGCCCTCGACACTCCGGAATCATATTTCGACGGAATTGTCAAGGAATACGAGGCACGCCGTAACGTCTGCGTCGAAGGCATCAACAAAATTCCAGGCGCATTCTGCCCGACACCTAAAGGCGCATTCTACATCGTGGCACATCTGCCGATCGACGACTCGGAGAAATTCTGCAAATGGTTGCTCACCGACTTCAACTACGAAGGCAAGACCGTGATGCTCGCCCCAGCAAGCGGATTCTATTCGACACTCGGACTCGGCCGTCATGAGGTACGAATCAGTTACTGCCTCAACTGCGACGACCTGCGCGACGCCATGTTTATCCTTGGAAAAGCTCTTGAAGCATATCCTGGCAAAGCAATGAACTAATAAATCAGATATTTCTCTCTGATTTTCAGATAGTTATCGATTCCGTCCTTCCACGATGAACGAATCTCATCCTCGGTAAAGGCGGAATCGATTTTTTGTTGCAAATCGGCAACACCAGCCAGTTTTATGAAATAATTGTTGAAGAATTTGTCATCGTCCTTGAGCTGGCGTCGCGCATCTATAATCCACGATAGATTCAGCTTTTTTTCATTCTTACGATAACGATGCGCATACTCCACAAGGTTCTTGCCGTGACATTCCTTGTCGGCATAGAGCGGCGCACGATGACCCTCGGCTGTCCTTGGAATAAACACGAAATCGTCAGTCATCGCTGGGTGTCCATAAACCTGGAACGGCATATCAGTGCCACGCCCGACACTGACATCGGTACCCTCAAACAGACAGAGCGAAGGGTAGAGGTAGACCGACTCCCAGTTGGGTAGGTTTGGCGACGGCTTCACCGGAAGCTTGTAAATTGCATCTCTATCGTATTTTCCCATCGGGATGACCGTCAGGTTGCACTTCACGCCATCCGTGAGCCAGCCTTCACCGTTGACCATCAAAGCATATTCGCCTATCGTCAAGCCGTAAACTATTGGTACACAATGCATTCCGACGAAAGAAGCGTTTTCAGGCTCCAAAACCGGACCGTCGACATAGAAGCCGTTCGGGTTAGGTCTGTCGAGCACAATCATCGGGATACCATTCTCAGCAGCGGCCTCCATCACGTATGTCATGGTGGAGATGTAAGTGTAGAAACGACAGCCCACATCCTGAAGGTCAAACACAAGGATATCAATGTCTTGCAGCTGTTCGGCAGTAGGTTTTTTATTCTTCCCGTAAAGGGAAACGATGGCAATGCCTGTCTTTTCGTCAACGCCTGAAGCTATTGAAGCGCCCTCGTCGGCAGTGCCACGAAAGCCGTGTTCTGGAGTGAAAATCTTCACCAGGTCAGCGCCACAACTCAACAGAGTATCAATGAGATGCGTGCCGTCGTCCATGATGCTTGTCTGGTTTGCGACCACTCCCACATGCTTGTTTTCGAGCAGCGGAAGGTACTTTTCAGTCCGCATAGCGCCCACCACGGCGTCCTTCGCATCAAGAAGTTTTAGTCCTTGAGCCTTGATAATCAATGTGATACATATAATAATGGCAAATAATGCCAAAATTCTTTTGGTCATTTATAATATTTTATTTATTTTTGCAATGATAAGAAAAAAATGAACGCGGCGACATTCATATCGAAAAGAATTTTTTCGCTGTCGAAAGATAATCTGTCTTCGACGGTGATGCGTATTGCCGTCACCAGCGTAGCCCTCGGAATAGCTATCATGTTGATTTCCATAGCGGTAGTCGTCGGTTTCAAGAATCAGATCAAAGATAAGGTCATCGGTTTTGTCGCTCCGATACATATCCAGGCACTGAACCAGAACGAGTCGATAGAGGAGACGCCATTTCTTTACGACAGCGTCCTAAACGCCCGTCTCGACAAGCCTTTCATCACCGAGATGCACAAGACGGCCGACAAAGCTGGCATCATCAAGACCGACGAAGAGATTCAGGCTGTGGTGCTCAAAGGCGTCGATTACGACTACAACTGGAGCTATATCGGCTCACATATTGTGCAAGGCACCATCCCGCAATACGTTGAAAATGAACGTTCTAACGACGTTGTCATCTCCAATATCATCGCCCATAAGATGAAACTGCATGTCGGCGACCCGGTCAGGATTTGGTTTGTCGACCCCGAGATGAAGGCGAGGGGTCGTAAATTCAATGTGGTCGGCATCTACGAGACTGGCTTGCAGGAGTGCGACGAGCGTTACCTTTACTGCGATTTGAATCAGATTCGCCGACTCAACGGTTGGGACAATGGAGAGATTGGGCATCTCGAGATTTGGATTGATAATCAAGAGCTTATCGACGATTACAACAATCAAATCTACTACAGCATCCCGACAAATCTGGTGTCGTACACCGCCATGGAGAGCTACCCGAACATCTTCGACTGGCTCGAGCTGCAGGATATGAATGTGGTGATAATTATCGCGCTGATGCTGCTCGTGGCTGGCATTACAATAATAAGTATGTTATTGATAATCATACTCGAACGCACCTCGACTATAGGTTTGCTCAAGGCAATGGGAGCCAGCAACGGACTCATCCGAAGCATATTCCTAAAACGTTCGTGCCGCATATTATTAATAGGTATGATCATCGGAAACATCATCGGCATCGGGCTATGTCTGGTACAACAGCATTTCAACATAATCTCGCTCTCGCCCGAGTCGTATTACCTCTCGGCAGTGCCAATCGAACTTAACATTTGGTATATTTTGGCATTGAACGTCGGCACTCTGATTCTCTGGATACTGATGCTATTGTTGCCAACAATGCTCATTAACAACGTAAGACCTTCAAAATCAATAAGATTTGAGTAATAAAAATATAAAAATTATGATTGAAAATTTCAAAATCGAACCATTAAAAGGATACGGCGACATAATGTTTGGCACGCCTATCGACGATGTGGTGGAAACGCTTGGCCAGCCTACCAATCAGGAAGAAATCGAGTCGGCCTACGAAGACGATAACCATGTGGTTGTCCTCGACTACGAAGACCACGATTTCTCAGCTTATTTCGAGGGTAACACCACGATGAAACTCACCAATTTCTACACTTTCAACGAGAAATCTGAGCTGTTTGGAGCAAAAGTTTTCGACCTCAACAAAGAAGAGGTCATCGAACTCATGAAACAGAACGGTTACGAGGATTTCATCGAAGACAAGGAAGACGGCGACTGCATCTCATACGATGAGTTGAATATCGACTTCTATTTCGATGATAATCAATTAGTTGAGGTGTTCTGGGAGTGCCAGCGCGGATGAAACATCGTAATCACCTCACGCAGATATTCGTCTGATACGTGAGTGTAGATTTCCGTCGTCGAGATGCTCGAATGTCCCAGCATTTGCTGCACCGCACGCAAGTCGGCACCGCCTTCGAGGAGGTGTGTCGCAAACGAATGCCGTAGGGTGTGCGGACTGATAGTCTTTTTAATTCCTGCTTTCTCAACAAGACTTTTCACCAGGAGAAATACGCTTTGGCGTGTCAGACTTGTGCCTCGTGCGCTGATGAACACCTTGTCGGTATATTTTGCCTTTATATCCTGATGAAGACGCTCGCCTTTGACGTACAGCATCAACTCGTTTATGGTGCGTTTCCCAATCGGGACAAGACGTTCCTTTTCGCCTTTCCCGATGATACGTACAAACTCGTCTTTCATGTATATATCACTGATATTCAATGATATAACCTCCGAAACACGCAGTCCACAGCCATACATCACTTCGATGATTGCTTTGTTGCGATGACCGAATTGCTGACTTAAATCAATGCTGTCGAGCATCTTCACAATCTCTTCATAACTCAACACCTCCGGGATATGGCGGCCGATTGACGGGAAGCTGACGAGCAGGGTAGGATCGTCCTCACAAATCTTTTCTTGAATGAGATACCTGTAAAAACTCTTTATGCCAGATAATATGCGGGCTTGCGACGATGAACTGATGCCCAGATCGAACAGCTTCGCGAAGAAATCTTCGATGTCGTGATGTGTGATTTCTGTTATCGAAAGCGACTTGCCGCTATCCTCAAGATGCTCTCTAAACAATTCAATATCATGGCAATACGCATTGATGGTATTGTCAGACAACGACTGCTCGAGGCGCAGATAATCGCTGAAATGCTTTATCAAATCCTTATCGAGTAACATTTTATAAAATTCTTTGCAAAAATACAAATTTAGTTTAATAGTTTAGTAGTTTAAAAGTTTAATAGATATTAAAATCTTTTTGTATCTTTGCAGTGATAAATATTGAAAACATGAAAAAAGTCCATTTTATTGCAGTCGGCGGCAGTGCGATGCACAATCTCGCAATTGCCTTACACAGAAAGGGTTACGAAGTCACAGGTTCGGACGATGAGATTTTTGAGCCATCAAGAACTCGTCTCGAAAAAGAAGGCATTCTGCCTAAGGAATTCGGTTGGCATCCAGAGCTTTTAGACGACTCGCATGAGGCTGTTATTTTAGGCATGCACGCCCGCATCGACAACCCCGAACTCGTTCGTGCTCAAGAACTTGGACTGAAAATCTATTCGTATCCCGAATATCTTTACGAGCAAAGCAAAGACAAGATCCGTATCGTGATTGGCGGCAGTCATGGCAAGACCACGATTACCTCGATGATTCTGCATGTGATGAAGCAAGCTGGCATAGAGACTGACTTTATGGTGGGAGCGCAGCTCGAAGGCTTCGACGTTATGGTGCGTCTCAGCGAGACCGCGAAATATATGGTGATTGAGGGTGATGAGTACCTCACTTCGCCAATCGACAGAGTGCCGAAGTTCCACAAATATCATCCGCATATCGCAGTGATTTCGGGCATCGGCTGGGACCACGTCAACGTTTTCCCGACCTTCGACTGCTATCTCGAGCAGTTCAGAATCTTTGTTGATACCATCGAGAAAGGCGGCTGCCTGATCTACGACGGCAATGACCCTGAAGCAGCGGAAATAGCAGCAGATGCTAAAGTTCCGACCTACGGCTACGAGATTCATCCTTACAAAACCGATGGAGACGATACCATTTTGATTCTTCCTAACGGAAAAGAGGAGAAGGTGCAGATCTTCGGTGAGCATAACATGAAGAATATCAACGCTGCACGTTATGTAGCAAAGCAGGTAGGCATCAGCGACGAGCAGTTTTATGAGGCTATTAAGACGTTCAAAGGTGCAGCAAGAAGGTTGGAATTGTTGTTTGAAAACAAAGAAAAAGGCAACCTCGTATTCCGTGATTTCGCCCATGCACCATCGAAAGTCTTGGCTACTGTGAAGGCTTTGAGAGAGCAATATGCCAACAAGAACTTATTGGTAGTCTTTGAGTTACATACCTACAGCAGTCTCAGCGAGGTTTTCATCGACCATTATGCGCACTGCCTCGACAATTGCGATAAGGCCGTAGTTTTCTACGATCCGCATGCAGTGGCAATTAAGAAACTTGAGATGATGACCGACGAAAGGATTATTAGAGGTTTCCAACGTCCAGATTTAAAGGTCGTTCATTCGAAAGATGAGCTTGTGCAACTTTTAAGCACATGTTGTGAAAAGACCAACACCGTCGGCGGTTTCATGAGCTCGGGAGACTTCAATGGCCTCACCACAGATGATTTGAAGAAGCTGTTTTAATACACCATCTCCCCGTTGATAAACGTGTTCATCACCTTTACTTCGGGGATTTTTTCATCTTCAATGGTCATGATATCGGCGGAAAGTATGACAAAATCTGCTTCTTTGCCGATTTCTATACTTCCTTTGCGGGATTCGGCAAAGTAGCCTTTTGCGGCCCAGACAGTCATCGATTTCAAAGCATCCTCACGACTTAACTTGTTGTCGGTCAGATGTTTACGAGCTACTGACGAATAAAACGTCTTGATAGGCGAGACGTGCTCGATAGGGAAGTCGGTGCCGTTGATGAGCCATCCGTTCTGGTCAAGCAAAGTCTTGTAGGCATATGCGTTCTGCACTCGTTCCGAACCCAGTCTATCCTCAGCCCACGGCATGTCGGAAGTACAATGTGTCGCTTGAATTGAAGGGATTATGCTGTATTCATTGTAAAGCGCAAAATCTTGAGGGTCAACGACTTGAGAGTGTTCAACTCGCCATCTGAGGTCGTTAGGGCCATTCAGGAACTTGGCATATTCATTGAGAATCATCCTTACGCCTCCGTCGCCAATGGCATGGCAGCACACTTGATAGCCGGCGTTATATGCCTTTTCGCACACGTGATCGTAAAAGTCCTCAGTTTCTACTATAAGTCCCGTCGTCTCCGGCGCGTCGGAGTAAGGCTCAAGCAGCTTGGCTCCACGCGAGCCTAGGGCTCCGTCGGCGTAGATTTTCACGGAACGGACCGTAAGCCGTTCTTTTTCAATGATCCCAAACTTCATGAAGTAATCCATAGTCTCGTCATCGGGGTTCACCATAGCATTGACTTTCATCTTCAGGACACCCTCAGTCTGCAAAGAATCGATCAAAGCAATTGAACGGATGTCGAGTCCAGCGTCGGTTACTCCAGTCAAGCCGTGAGCAAAACAATCGCGTTGGGCTATCTTTAGAGCGTTGATTCTCTGAGTATTATCGAGTGATGGGACGATAGCTTTCGCCATGTCGGCGGCATTGTCGAGAAGGATGCCAGAGGGCTTGCCTTGTTTGTTTAACAAGACGTCACCACCTTCAATTTTCGATTTCTCATCAATATACAAGCTTTCAAGAATATTCGAAGAAACTAAAACTGCATGTCCATCGACACGTGTGATAAGCACCTTCTTGTCAGGAAAACGCTTGAGAAGCCCGGTGTTTTCAGGGAATTCCTTCACTTCCCAGATGTTTTGGTCCCAGCCGCGACCCAGCAGCCACTCCGAAACGTTGCCTTCGTTATGTTTTTCAAGCCTTTCCAACACTTCCTCAAACGATTTGCAGCCGTTCAAGTCGGCGAAACGCACTTTGGTCTCGCCGTAGCCTACGAAGTGGCAGTGACCGTCGATGAAGCCAGGATAGACGCTCTGACCTTGTGCATCGAGGGTCTTCGAAGCGTAATAATGACTGAAGATCTTCCGATCCGAGCCGACAGCAACGAATTTACCGTCGTCGACAGCAAAAGCAGTGGCCTTATTGAACTGACTGTCAACAGTGTATACGTTGGCGTTGTGTACAATCAGGTCGACCTTGCTTTTGCTGCACGAAAACATCGAAATCACTAAGATGAAAAAGAATAATCTTTTCATAAATTATTGTAAAACAATGACTTGCTTACTGCTTTCACCGAAGTTATTCGTCAAAACGAGGAGATATGTTCCTTTTTCAAGATTCGAGAGATTTAACACCGTCTTGCCTTCAATACCAATGGTATACACCATCTGTCCGGCTGTATTGTAAACCATCACCACACCGTTTTCTTCGGTATCGACAGTTAGAGTTCCATTGGATGGGTTAGGGTAGACTGTAGCAATATTTACAGAGGATTCCTCAATACCGGTGGTCTTTGTAAAGTAAAACTCATTCGAATCCATATCGGTAAAATCACTGCCTGAGATGATAGTCTGACTACCTGCTTTCAGACCGTAAAGACCACTACCGCTTGCCATACCGTTACCACCGGCATCATAAACCGTTAACATATAGCATCCGGTATTGTCGAGTGTGAAATTCTCAGTATATTGGTGGTGCGCCTCTGTGTAAGGACCGCCGCTAACAACTACTTCACCGTTAGATGTGTTCGTAACTTCCCATGTGATCAGTTGTGGCTCATCATCAGTACGGAGAACGAGTTTAAAGGCCTTGTCGACAATAACAGGAGCTGATGTAAACGTGTAATTAAACGTAGCTGGAGCGTAATCGTCGGCAGCGCCGTTGATTTGTGTTATTGTAAACACCACTTCGTTGCTTTCCTCAAGATCCAGTCCACTGAAATCCAATTCTCCAAGGTTGATTTTTTCTGTTTCGCTGAAAGCGATATTACCATTCCAAGTCAGGTCGGCAGCACTAATACCGTTGACTGCAACGTTGATAGCCAATGAGTTAATAGTTTCTGAACCGAAATTAGTTACAAAGATATCAGGATTGACACGCGATGAGCAGATAGTCTTCTTAGTGTGATCCAATTTGCTTATCTTCGCCTGTTTAGCATAGTATGGTGTTATGCTTCCTGAGGATTTGCAACCTTGGTATACAGTTTTAGTACTTGCATCCTGAACCCATGCTACAGCAGTCAACTCATTGATATCCATTACATTAGCCAAAGGCCAAGAATATTTCACGGCAAAATAATCACCGACTTCCATAGACGGGATGTTGGTGCCCTGAGCATTAGGAAGCATCTTTTTCATCACATTATGGAAAATGCGTTCTCCATTAGAATTGGCGCAAGGTGCCGATGTATACGTCATGGTCTGTTCAACCACCGAAATATGCAGTTTCAAGTGGTCTGAATTGACAGCAGACAAAGCGCGTCCCATCACTACAACCGAGATAGTGTCTTGAGTATCATTGAAAAAATATGTCATCTGCATCTCAATAGGGGAAGCTACTGCAGCCCATTGATTGATCAGGTTCTGATTTACCGCACTCGAACCGTTACTCCAAGTGCCGTCAGCGACCGATGTAGGAACACCTGTGACATTATAATAAGATACTCTTGATGACACCTCACTTGGATTATGCAGATTCATAGGATCGCCTGCGTATGGCCAATTAACATGGTATTTGACTGCAATCATATGATCGGCATTATTATTAATAAGGTTGTCGAGATTAGGGTTTGCCGATGCACATGGACCGCATGTAGCGCTTGTAAAGCATTCAAGCACAACGACTCTTTGATTTTGGGCGTAAATGACGCCGATGCCTAAGATGAGGCATAATGTCAATAATGATAAAAGTTTTTTCATGGTTTTAAATTTTTAGATTATCAATTTCTTTTAATTCAAAATATTCTTTTATGATACCATTTATAAGCAAATCTGAACTCAGGCCTGCGGCAAATGGCTTGTTTTTCGCCATAATCCAGAGGTTGTCGGTGTAGCGGAGCAGAAGTTCAAGGTCGTGCGAACTGAAAAGAATGGCTTTTTTCTGTTCTTTCGCAAGCTTTTTAAGCAAAGAAAAGAGCTCGATTTTGCTCGGATAATCCAAGAAAGCGGTAGGCTCGTCGAGCATGATGATAGGTGTGTTTTGAGCTATCGCCTTGGCTATCATCACCTTCTGTTTTTCACCATCAGACAATGTATTGAACACTCTGTCGGCCAGATGATTAACACCTACAAGTTCAAGTGATACTTTAATCTCTTTCTCATCATCTTCGTTCAGCTTTCCGAACATGCCCGTGTAAGGGTAACGGCCTGCTGCCACCACGTCGAACACCTTCAGAAACATGTCATCAGGACGCTCGGTGAGGACTATGCCAAGCAATTTAGCGCGCTCTTTAGGCGAATACGACATCAAATCCTTGCCAAACAATTCAATCTTACCGCCAACTGGTTTGATATGAGTGGAGAAGGTCTTAAAAAGCGTCGACTTTCCGGCACCGTTCGGACCGATAAGAGCGATGATGTCGCCTTCACTCAGCGTCACGTTGATGTCGGAAGCGATGGTCTTGCTATCGTAACCTATTGATAATGATGATGTTTTTAATATTTCCATTTATTTTTTACTTTTCATAATTACTGAAATGACCACCGGAGCACCGATGAAAGCCGTCACTGCGTTGATTGGCAGGTTGCCGTCGAAACCAGGCATGCGGGCGATAAGGTTGCAGAATAGAGTCATATCCATGCCGATGAGCATTGTAGCCGGAATGAGTAGGCGATGGTCGCTGCTCTTGAACAGGAATCGGGCGATATGCGGCATTGCCAGACCCACAAAGGCTATCGGACCGCAATAAGCCGTCACGATGGCTGTAAGGTAACCTGAGACGAGAATGATTATCACGCTGTTCTTACGGATGTTCAAGCCCAGATTCTCGGCGTACATCTCGCCTAAAAGCAGAATATTCAGGTTTTTCGACAGGAAGAAGGTCGCAATCAGTCCGATGATGATGCTAATGGCGAATACAGTCATCTTCGAGGTGCCAACGCCCGAGAAACTGCCCATGCCCCAGATCACGAAGGCGTGAATGTCTTCTTTTAAGCTGAAAAACTTGAGGATATCGGTGATTGAGCCCGCCAGATAGGCGATCATCAAGCCGATAATGATAAGTGTCGTCATGTTTTTCATTCTTGAAGAGAAGGCCAACATGATGAAAAGCACCACCACGGCGCCGATGAAGGCCGCCAAACTAACACCTATTGTCGACCACCATCCGAACGATGAGACCGCTGCACCTGAGATCGCACCCGTCAAAAGTATAACTATGCCCACACCTAAACTCGCACCGCTACTGATACCGAGCATTGATGGATCAGCAAGCGGGTTTCTGAATAGTGTTTGCATCAACAAACCGGCTACAGCTAAAGCAGCACCTGCAAGTAGAGCTGTCAAAGCTTGAGGTAGTCGATAATTGAAAATAATGACACTCAGAGTCTTATCATCGTTTACTTCAAGTAATACTTTAAATATGTCCTCAAAAGGAACCATCACCGATCCGACGAACAGATTCAGCACAAAAAGGATGATTCCGAAGATGATAATCCCTAAAATTCCGATGGTTATCCTGCTATTTTTCATCTTTCAACCTATAGAAATATTTCGGCGTATAGTCTTCATTTTCAAGCATTTCCGGATGGAAAGCATAGACGAAGTCCTTCAACAGTATGTCCGGTTCGTATTCCGATTTCTCGAAATAACCGCTTTCGCGGATGTCGCACACCAGAATATTTCTGTCTTTATATGCCTTAAAATACGTATATAATTCATTTTCAACGGCTAAACCCTCATATGAGAACTTGTGATTAGTCGAGTTCATCACGCGCCAGAAATCAGCGTCGCGGGCCTTTGAAAGCACCGTTTCGGCGTCGACAGGCAGACTTGCTGTGGAATTGTTGTCTTTCCAGATGTAATCAGCGCCTGCATCGTGGAAAATCTGCGCGATATAGCTCGCACCGCCAGGCAGATACCATTGTCCTTCAAACGGCAGGTCGGAGAAGACAGTCGGACGGTTTTCAGCGTTCTCGCAAAGCGTTTTTAACGACTCATAGCGGCTCACAATATTGTTAAACCATTGATTGGCGTCATCTTCGCGACAGGTAAGAAAACCTATCACTTTCAGCCATTCAGCCCGTCCGAGAGGATGGTTCTCGAGGTAGTCGGCAAACGGGAACATCACTGCACCCGTAAGCTCACCGATTTCGGTCTTAGGAACGGTCGAATATGGCGTGTAAAGTATCACGTCAGGGTGGAGGTTGATTACGATTTCGGTCTTCAAACTCGTCTCAATACCCACATCCTCTATCTTTTTCTCAGCTAAAAGGCGCTTTATCTCAACATTGTCGGTGTAGTCACTTTCCAGAATTCCTTTCACTCTCGAAATCTCGCCAATCTCAAGAAATACTGACCATTGCGTAGATGAATAAGCCACAACATTCTTCACTGGGGTACGAATCACGACCTGGTTTTTGAGTTCATCAGGAAGGTCGAGTGAATCGGGATAGAGATAATACTCGCCAAGCGATTTCTCGTTCCAAGGATTTGAAACATTGACATAATATCCTGATTTATAATGAGTTACATCGATATAACTCGTATATTGCATCAGATTTTCGTTTTCAGTGCATGACTCATTTTTCGCTTCGTTCGACTTCTCGCCGCACGATACGAGCATGCAAATCATTGAAACACAGACAAATAGCAGTTTTCTCATCTCAATTCAAAACTAATATGTACAATCTGCAAATATATGAAATTTTTGACAAAAATGATGTATTTCTTTTTTATATTTATTAATCAAAAAATTGACTCAAATCTCGAAAAAAATGTTTATCTTTGCAGATTAAAATATTGAATTATGGGAATTTTCATGTTTCATAGGCCTGAGATGCCGAAATTTAACTACATTCCGAGGTATTACGACCCCGAAAAAGAGGAGTTGGAAAAAAGGAAGGCAGCACTGGGCTTGGATTCGAAACTCTCTGATAGTGAGAAGCTTAGAGTGCAGATGAGGCAGAGATGGGGGAGAGACATCAACGACGGAAAGAAGGTGACTTACACATATTCGTTCAAATGGCTGCGTATCGCGATAATCGTCGGTATTTCAGCGTTTTTGATTTCAGTTATATTCTTCACTCCATTCCTGGAGAATTTTGTGACGATGTTCCTTAAGATGGGAGGTAAGTAGCTATGTCGTTGGATATCATTAAGTTACTTCCCGATTCAGTAGCCAACCAGATAGCAGCGGGCGAGGTCATCCAGCGGCCGGCGTCCGTTGTCAAGGAGCTCATCGAAAACGCCATCGACGCGGGTGCCACACAAGTCGACCTCATCGTGAAGGACGCCGGCCGCACGTTCATCACAGTCGTAGACAACGGCTGCGGAATGTCGGAGACCGACGCACGACTGTGTTTTGAACGGCACGCGACATCGAAGATATCGTGTGCGGATGACCTCTTCGCCATACGTACCATGGGTTTCCGCGGAGAAGCATTGGCATCGATAGCTGCTGTGGCACAAGTCGAGTTGACCACACGTCGCAAAGAAGACGAAGTGGGTACCAAAATCCGCATCGAGGGCTCGAAAGTCATCGAACAGCTGCCGAAACCGGCATCAGTGGGCACCAACTTCACTGTGAAAAACCTGTTTTTCAACGTGCCGGCACGACGTAACTTCTTGAAATCCAATGAGGCAGAGCTCCGCCACATCAATGAGGAGTTCTTCCGCATCACAATAATGAACCCGGAGATAGGATTCACCTTCGTGAGCAACGACAAAGAGCTGTTCCACCTGTATCCGGGCACCCTGAAACAACGTATCGTAGGCCTCTTTGGCAAGGATTACGACAGCAAACTGCTGCCTGTGAACCAGGTCACGGAGTCGGTAACAATCGAGGGATTCATAGTAAAACCTGAGTTTTCGAAGAAGACACGCGGCGAGCAGTATTTCTTCGTGAACCGCCGTTTCATCAAGCATGCCTACCTGCATCACGCGGTGGAAAACGCCTACAAGGAACTCATCCCGCAGGACTGCTTCCCAGGCTATTTCCTTGATATTCAGATAGATCCGAAAGAGATAGATATCAACATTCACCCGACAAAGACTGAAGTCAACTTCATCGACGTGAAGCTGATCTACGCCATCATGCACTCGGCTGTGCGTAAAGCCATCGGACAGAATAACTTAGCCACCGAACTCGACTTCGACATCAACCCGAATATGGGCATCGACTTCGGTGAGGCAAGCCGCATGGACCGCCCGGTGGTGACACCGAAAGTGGACTTTGACCCTAACTATAACCCGTTCAAAATCAGTCCGATACGTCATCAGCAACAACAAAACTGGCGCATCGCCTACGACGACAGCAACGACATCGTGGCAAACAGCAAAATTGCCGAAAGCACCAGCGAAAACAAGCCTCTCGACGAAGATCAGAAGAGCTTGTACATACAGCTGCAGCAGTCGTACATAGTCACCACGGTGAAGTCGGGCATCCTCGTCATCGACCAGCATCTGGCACACGAACGCATCCTTTACGAGAAATATCTCAAGGAGATGGAGACAGAGGTGATAGCGTCACAGCAGGAATTGTTCCCGCATCATATCTCATTGAATATCAACGATGCATCGCTGCTTAAAGAGCTGAAACCTGAGCTCGAAAAGATCGGCTTCCGCATCGAGGCGATGAACAACACCACCTTCGTCATCAACGGCACGCCTGTCGACTGCAAAGGCAGTGACGCCGTCTCGATCATTGAAAAGATTTTAGAGGATTACAAGACACAAAACTCTGGTAATCAATCAGATAAGAAATTAAATTTAGCACGCTCGCTGGCATCACAGATGGCAGTGAAGGCGGGTCAGACACTGAGCGCGTTGGAGATGCAGGACATCGTCGACCGACTCTTCGGCTGCGCGGTGGCAGAAGTGGCGCCAAACGGCAGGAAAATCTTCGCGATCATCAGTGCTGACGACATAAAAACACGTTTGAGCTAATGGAAAACCAATTTAGGCCTCAGGGCTTCTCAATTTTACCTTTGGTAGTCAAGAACCTCTTGATTATCAATGTGATATTTTACCTCGCGACATGGGCAGCAGATGTTGCATGGCATGTCGACCTGTCGGACTACCTCGGACTGCATTACATAGGCGCATCCGACTTCAGACCGTATCAGTTCATGACCTACATGTTCATGCACGGCAATTTCGCACATCTTTTCTTCAACATGTTCGCCCTCTGGATGTTCGGCAACAGCATCGAAAACGTCTGGGGTCCCAAGCGTTTCCTGATATTTTACTTCGTCTGCGGCATCGGCGCCGGCTTGACGCAGGAACTCGTTCAATACATTCAACTTAGTGATATCGTCGAACATTATCAATTTGTCAGCATCGGCAACCGCAGCATCCCAGTCAACGACTACCTCAACATGCTCACCACAGTGGGCGCCTCGGGAGCGGTCTACGGCATACTTCTCGCATTCGGCATGATGTGGCCAAACTCCAGAATTTACATATATTTTGCTATACCGATCAAGGCAAAATGGGTGGTTATAATCTACGGTCTGCTCGAGCTGTTCTCAGGCTTCTCGTCGGTCGACAACGTGGCGCATTTCGCTCATGTGGGCGGCATGCTGTTCGGCTTCATGCTAATCATGTACTGGCGTTATAAAATGGGGGATTGGAGACCGAAATTTAATATCAAGTTTAAGAAAGACGACAGTCAAGGGAATGGCCGTCCAATGTCGGATTGGGACTACAACCAAAAGCGTGCCGACGATGATAAGCGTACCGACGAAATACTTGATAAGATCAGCAAAGGCGGCTACGACAGCCTGACTAAAGAGGAGAAAGAGTTTCTGTTCAAACAAAGCAAGAAAGACTGATGGGAGAGAAGGCTAAGAAAAAGTCATTCGGACGACGTGCGCTGATATTTTTGGTCGGCATTTTCGCAGTGATCGGACTGCTGAGCCAGGTTCTCTGTGCCATCAACCCGATGATCTCGCCCAACCATTTCATCGTCACATCTTACTTCGGAGTGTCATTTTGGCCTATTTTTCTCTTTAACTTATTGATATTGTTGGCTTTAATCGTCCTAAAATCGAAAAAAGCGGTGCTTTATCCATTATTGGCGTTAGCCATAGCAATTCCTGGCTTTTTGAATTCTTATTCTGTAAAAAAAGAACATATCGAACCTGGCAATATCAAGATAATGTCGTATAACGTTGCTCATTTTAGGGATATCACTGATAATCAACGAAATGCGAAGAGTGTTAGGGCTGATGTTATCGAGATGATTAAAGAACAAAATCCCGATATCCTTTGCCTTCAGGAATGTTATCTTGTCAAGACTTCAAAAGTCGACTACGTTGCAGATTTTGCTGAGCAAATCGGCTGTAAATATTATTGCAACGCTTCAAAAATAGGCAATTACATTTTCTCGAAATATCCTTTGGAAGATGATGATTTTACTGAGCATTTCAACGAAATTGACGATGTTGGGTTTGTAAAGCTTGTCAACGCTCAAGGATTAGGTAAATTTTACGTGGAATGCGTTCATCTTCAATCGTTTAGCATCTCAAAAGAAGAGATAGAATACCTTCGCGACGCAAAGAATTACGTCGAGAACTCGGAAACGATGGGTAAGTCGTTGATATTCAAACTTAAAGACGGCTTCCAAAAAAGGACTGAAGATACCAAGACGATAGTCGGAAACATGCCTCACAACGGTCTTCCGATAATCATCTGCGGTGACTTCAACGATACGCCGCTTTCATACACTTATCATCAGATGAAAAACGCTGGCATGAACGACGCTTTCCTGCAGGTGGGAAGCGGTCTGGGCAAGACATACTGCGGCAGACTGCCATTGCTGCGAATCGACTATTTCTGGCATAGCGACGATATCGTCCCGATGACATTCACAAGAATCAAGAAAAAGATGTCGGATCATTATCCAATCATCATGACGTTTAATGTAACTCATTGATTATGAATTTCAAACTGTCATCGGAGTTTAAGCCAACGGGCGACCAGCCGCAAGCCATCGAGCAGCTGAAAAACGGCATCCTGGCAGGGGAGAGATACCAGACTCTGATGGGAGTTACGGGTTCCGGCAAGACTTTTACTATTGCCAATATGCTGGCGGAGCTGAACCGGCCGGCTTTGGTTTTGAGTCATAACAAGACACTTGCAGCCCAGCTTTACAGCGAATTCAAACAGTTTTTCCCTGAAAATAAGGTGGAATATTTCGTTTCATACTACGATTATTATCAGCCTGAAGCGTTTATTCCGCAGACGAATACCTATATCGAGAAGGATTTGTCGATCAATGATGAAATCGACAGGCTGCGTTTAAGCACCACTTCGGCTTTGCTTTCCGGAAGACGAGATGTCATCGTAGTATCTTCAGTATCATGCATTTACGGCATTGGAAACCCTGAAGATTTCAGCAAAAACGTAATCAATATCGAGCTGGGACAGAAGATTCGTCGCGACGACCTGCTTTTCAACCTCTCTAATGCGCTTTACAGCCGAAACGATATAGAATTCACGCGCGGACGATTCCGTGTAAAAGGCGATACAGTAGATGTTTTTCCGGCCTATTCCGATACACCTTACCGGATCATCTTCTGGGACGATGAGATTGAAGAACTCGAGTCGTTCGACCCTATTAACGGCACCAGAATCGAGAGTTTGCAGAACATCACGCTGTTTCCAGCCAATATCTTCGTCACCTCGAAAGAGAAGATAAAACAGGCCACTGAGGAGATTCTGCTCGACATGTTCAAACAAGCTGAATATTTCCGTGAGATAGGCAAATATGAGGATGCAAAACGTCTGGAAGACCGCGTAAATCATGACGTTGAGATGATTCGGGAACTCGGCTACTGTTCGGGTATCGAGAACTACTCACGATATTTCGATGGACGCGCCGCCGGCACGCGCCCGTTCTGTCTGCTCGATTTCTTCCCCGACGACTTCATCACCATCATCGACGAGAGCCACGTCACTGTGTCGCAGATCCGTGGCATGTACGGAGGCGACCGCTCGCGCAAACAGACTTTGGTAGAATACGGCTTCCGACTGCCGTCGGCGCTCGACAACCGTCCGCTGAAATTCGATGAGTTTGAAGCACTTACGGGACAGACGATATATGTCAGCGCCACGCCGGGCGACTACGAGATGCAGCAGACACAAGGTGTCTACGTGGAGCAATTGATCCGTCCGACAGGCCTGTTAGACCCGATAATCGAGGTGAGACCTTGCACCAACCAGGTCGACGACCTCGTCGATGAGATAGTCCGCGTAGTCGGCAACAAGCAACGTGTGCTAGTCACCACGCTGACAAAACGCATGGCTGAGGAGCTCACGCGTTATCTTAACAACTTGAATATCAACACGAGATATATACATTCCGATGTCGACACCCTCGACCGTGTGGAGATCATGATGGGTCTTCGAAAAGGCGACTTCGACGTGCTTGTGGGCGTCAACCTGCTCCGTGAAGGCCTCGATCTGCCTGAGGTTCAATTGGTTGCAATCCTCGATGCAGATAAGGAAGGCTTTCTGCGATCGGAGCGGTCGCTGACGCAGACCGCTGGTCGCGCCGCCCGAAACGCCGAGAGCAAAGTGATAATGTACGCCGACAAAATCACCGACTCGATGCGCAAGACCATCGACGAGACCCAGAGGCGGCGCGAGAAACAGATGGCGTACAACATCGCCAACGGAATCGTGCCTAAGACCATCATCAAACCGCTCGACACTGCTTGGGGCGAGACCCTCAACAAACAACGCCTGGTGGAGTATGAGACGGCCGAAGAAGGCATCCGTGCCGAGGCAGCAGAGAAAGTCGCCATCTACCGATCGCCGAAAGACATCAGAAAAGCTATCCAGGAAGCCAAGAAAGAGATGGAGAAGTCCGTCAAGGAACTCGACTTCATGAATGCCGCAAAATACCGCGACATCATCGTCGCACTGGAAGAGAAACTAAACAAAATCGATTAACAATGAATACATTAGCAGTACCGTTTTTCGCAACCGACGCCGTTTGGAACGTCATGTTACAACTGTGTATCATCTCCGTCGGCCTATTGGCAGGCAACATCGTTCGAACCAAAGTCCCGTTTATGCAGAAGAGTCTTATCCCTTCGGCATTGATAGGCGGCGCTTTGATATTGATATTCAGATGGTTATATTCCAACGTTCTAGGTTGGGAAGATCTCATCGACAAAAACACGATGGAAATCATCACTTACCATGCCCTCGGCCTCGGATTCGTCGCTCTAGCATTGAAAAACAACAAAGTCGAGTCGAAATCTAGCACCATGAAAGTGGTCGAGACAGGCACGCTGACGGCAAGCACATATATCATCCAAGGCATTGTGGGACTGTTAGTTACAATCCCGATGTTCTACTTCGGAAATAAGATTTTCTACGCCGCTGGACTGCTTCTCCCGATGGGCTACGGACAAGGTCCGGGACAAGCTCTTAACTTCGGCACGATATACATGGATAGGGCACTGGAGCAAGGCATCATATTCCCGGGTAAAGACTTCGGACTGTCAATAGCTGCTATGGGTTTCATCATCGGCTGCGTGGTCGGAGTCGTTTATCTTAACATTCTGAAGAAAAAAGGTAAGATCAAAATCTCCGAGATTCAAGAGAAGCAGAAAAACAAGCTCAGCGACTACGAAGGCGACAACGAAATCCCTGATACTGAGTCAGTTGACAAGCTCTCAATCCAAATCTGTCTGGTGCTTTTCACCTATCTTTTGGTATATCTCTTCAACCATTTCCTTCAGACTTTAGACCTCGGCACCTTCGGCGAGAAGACCTTGATGCCATTGATGTGGGGCTTCAACTTCCTGCTTGGCACATTGTTCGGCATCATGATTAAAGGTATCATCAAAGTCTTGAGAAAACGCCAAATCATGAAGCGCGAATACATCAACAACTACCTTTTGAACCGCATCAGCGGACTCTTCTTCGACATCATGATTGTAGCAGGCACAGCAGCCATCAACTTCAGCGAATTCAAGGGGTTTGCGCTGCCTTACATCCTCGTCTGCACCCTCGGTGCCATCGCCACGTTCTGGTTTGTTCTTAAGGTCTGCAAACATCTCTATCCGAACTATACCTACGAAGGTTTCTTCAGCATGTTCGGCATGCTCACCGGCACCGCTTCCAACGGCATGATTCTCCTTCGTGAGATCGACCCGAAATTTGAGACACCGGCCGCAAACAACCTTGTTTTACAGTCACTTCCAGCAGTGGCGCTGGGCTTCCCCGTACTGCTTTTGGTAAGCTACGCCCCGCAAGGCTTCACTCAAGCACTCATCACATTGGGAATTTTAATCGTCGTTTTCATCATTTTCAATCTGTTTATGTTCAGAAAGAAACTCTTCCGAAAGAGACAATAAAGATTATTGGTGCCATTTGCAGAAATGCGACCTACCACAGGGTACTGTTGAGCATTTCGAAAATGGTACCAATAATCACAACAAAAATTCGAAAATTTTTGTTTTTTATTTAAAAAAATATATTATATTTGCTGACTTGATGAAGGCTCAGCCGCCTTCGTCGTAGTTATTTTTGTAACTTATTGAAAGAGAATAAATTATATTATATATGAGCGAAGGATTATATTCAATGGAAGCTAAGGATTTCGACAAAACCTTAGACTTAACCAAAATCAAGCCGTATGGCGACACCATGAACGACGGTAAAACCCAGTTGAGCTTTACTTTGCCGGTCCCATGCGGCGCTGAAGCTGTCGAGGCAGCGAAACAACTCCTCAAAACTATGGGTTTCGAGAATCCTATCGTGGTGTATTACAAAGAGTTGACACCAGGATTCACCTTCTTCAACTGCTACGGAAGCTGCACTCACACCGTGAACTACAGCACGATATACGTTCCTAAGGTCGAGTCGAACACCATGGATATGTACGAAACCGACCAATACATCAAGGAAAACATCGGCCGTAAGATCGTCATCGTTGGCGCAAGTACTGGTACCGACGCTCATACCGTGGGTATCGACGCCATCATGAACATGAAAGGCTACGCCGGTCACTACGGACTCGAGCGTTACGAGATGATTGAGGCTTACAACCTCGGTTCGCAGGTTCCGAATGAGGAATTCATCGCAAAAGGCGTAGAGCTTCACGCCGATGCGTTGCTCGTATCGCAGACAGTTACCCAGAAAGACGTTCACATCAAAAATATGACCAACTTCATCGAGCTGATGGAGGCTGAAGGCTTGCGCGACAAGATGATTTGCTGCTGCGGTGGCGCCCGAATCTCGCACGAACTCGCGAAAGAACTCGGTTTTGACGCAGGTTTCGGAATGAACACCTACGCCGACGATGTGGCTTCGTTCGTGGTTCAAGAAATGGTCAAACGTGGAATGAAGTAGAAAATTCAAAAAATTAACAATTAAATATTTCAGAATATGGATAAAAACGAAATGAGAGAAGTTATCGCCAAGAGAGCGGCAAAAGAGCTGCATGACGGCGATGTAGTGAACCTTGGTATCGGTATCCCGACATTGATTCCTAACTACCTTCCAAAAGGCGTTTCAGTGACGCTGCAGACCGAGAACGGTGCTATGGGTATGGGCCCGACACCTGAAGAAGGCAAGGAAGACAAGAACCTCATCAACGCTGGCGGCGGTTTCATCACCTTGACACTAGGCGCTTGCACATTCGATTCAGCAACATCATTCGCAATCATCCGCGGCGGTCACGTCAACGTGTCGTTCCTCGGCGCATTGCAGGTCGATGAGAAGGGTAACCTCGCCAACTGGATCATTCCGGGCAAGATGGCACCAGGTATGGGCGGTGCTATGGACCTCGTGGTCGGTGCAAAACGCGTTATCCTCACCATGGAACACACACAAAAAGGTGCTCCGAAGATCTTGAAGGAATGCACACTGCCTCTCACAGCAGCTGGTCAGGTCAACATGATCATCACCGAGATGGGTGTGATGGAAATTACAAAAGAAGGCATCGTCCTCACAGAGATCCATCCTGAATTCACTGTTGAGCAGGTGCAGGCCGCAACAGAGGCTAAGCTCATCATCAGCCCGAACCTCAAATCAATGGTTGACTAATCATGGAATATCAATTCTTAAAAACCGATTTCCGCGAAGACGGCATCACCATCATGACGGTGTCGGCTCCTAAATCGTTGAATGCTCTAAATTCGACGGTTTTAAGAGAAATCGACGACTTCGTCAGCAACCTCGACACCAAGAAGACCCGCGTGCTCATCATCACTGGTGACGGCGAGAAATCGTTTGTGGCTGGCGCGGATATCTCTGAGATGGTGCATCTCTACGAGAAAGAAGGCTATGAGTTCAGTAAACTCGGTGCCATCGCTTTCCGTAAGATAGAGCTGCTCCCGATCCCTGTCATAGCTGCCGTCAACGGATTCTGCCTCGGCGGCGGATGCGAGCTGGCAATGGCATGCGACTTCCGTTATGCCTCAAGCAACGCCAGATTCGGTCAGCCGGAGGTGGGACTGGGCATCACACCTGGTTTCAGCGGCACATACCGTCTCGCAAAGCTCATCGGACAAGGCTACGCCAAGGAGATGATTTACACTGGCAAAGCCATCCGTGCAGACGAAGCATTGCGCATCGGCTTGGTGAACGCTGTTTATGAGCCGGAAGTTCTGATGGAAAAAGTCATCGAGACAGCCCAGAAAATCGTCGCCAATGCGCCTTTGGCTATCAAATATGCTAAGGAATGCATCAACGAGAGCTACGATATGGTTGCAGCCGACGCCATCGAACTGGAAAACCGCAACTTTGGAAAATGCTTTGCAACAGAAGACCAGAAAGAGGGGATGAAGGCTTTCCTCGCGAAGAGTAAACCTAACTTCACCGGAAAGTAGTTTTAAAAATAAAAAGGTCAACCACAATGAAAAAGACATTATTATTCGTATTTGCTTGTGCAGCAGTTTGTATCATGCCGTTGTATGGGCAAAATCCAGAAAGTGCTATTAATGGTCATGAGTGGGTTGACCTTGGTTTACCAAGCGGAATTTTGTGGGCTACTTGTAATATAGGTGCAGAAACACCCGAAGATTACGGTGATTTCTTTGCTTGGGGGGAGACTACACCTAACAAAGACAAATATGATTGGAGCAACTACAAATACTGCAAGGGAAGTGACAAAACCCTAACTAAATATTGCTGCAAATCTAAACTTGGCAAAATGGGATCAATTGATAACTTGACCTTATTGCTTCCGGAAGACGATGCTGCAACAACAAATTGGGGTGAGGGTTGGAGAATACCAACTGAGGAAGATTTTGAAGAACTATACAATAACACAACCGTTACATGGACAACACAAAATGGTGTTAACGGAGTATTGCTCACAGCTTCCAATGGTAACAGTCTCTTCCTGCCTGCAGCTGGCTATCGACATGAAATCGACTACGAAGATGAAAAGGTTCAAGGCTACTATTGGTCGAGTTCGCTTTTTACAGTCGCTTCATATGGAGTATACTTTCTTAAAGTCGATTCGGATGGTTGCGCTGTCAGACGCATCATTCGGAGCGTTGGTTGCTCTATTCGCCCAGTAGCTTCTTCGCATTAATTTATATGAATCTAAATTATCAAATTTAAAAAATATGAAAGTATTCGTTATCGGAACAGGAACCATGGCAAAGGGCATCGTGAAGGCTTTCGCAGCTAAGATGCCAGTCGTCATGAAGAGCAGAACTCAGGCCAGCATCGACAAGGCAATGGGTTCAATCGCAAAAGGTTACGCAAAACTCGTTGAGAAAGGTAAGATGACTCAAGAGGACGTTGACGCTCTGTTGAAGAACATCACCACAACCACCGACTATGCTTCATTCAAAGACGCCGACCTCGTCATCGAGGCAGCAGTCGAAGAGATGCAGCTTAAGAAAGAGGTGTTCATGGAACTCGACAAGATCTGCAAACCGGAAGCAATCTTCGCAACAAACTCATCATCATTGTCAATCACCGAAATCGCTGCCTGCACAACACGTCCTGCACAGTTCATCGGCATGCACTTCTTCAACCCGGCCGACAGAATGGCATTGGTGGAAGTCATCAAGGGACAGCTCACAAGCGACGAAGTGACAAAATGCATCGTTGACCTCGCCACATCAATCGGCAAACAGCCGGTCGAGGTGAAGGAAGCCCCAGGTTTCGTTGTCAACCGCATCCTCATCCCTATGATCAACGAGGCAGTCGGTATCTTGGCCGACGGCATCGCATCAGCAGAGGATATCGACAAGTGCATGATGCTTGGCGCAAACCACCCAATGGGACCTCTCGCATTGGCCGACCTCATCGGAAACGATGTCAACCTCGCCATCATGGAGGTGCTTTACAACGAATTCGGTGATCCTAAGTACCGTCCACATCCACTTCTCCGCAAGATGGTGCGCGCCGGATTACTCGGACGTAAGACAGGTGAAGGTTTCTACAAATACTAGAAATTAAAGGAATATTAATTGAAATAACATAATCTAATGGATTTTAGCTATTCAAAGACAGAAGAATTGTTCCTGCAGATGATCAGATCGTTTGCGGAGAACGAGGTCAAGCCTTTGGCAGCCGAAGTTGACGAGACAGAACGTTTCCCTATGGAGACCGTCAAGAAGATGGCGAAATTAGGTTTGATGGGCATCCCAGTGCCACGCCAGTACGGCGGCGCCGGCGGATCAGTGCAGATGTACATCATGGCTGTTGAGGAGCTCTCAAGAGTATGCGCCACCACAGGCGTCATCCTCTCGGCTCACACATCATTGTGCATGGCACCTATCCTCGAAAACGGAACAGAGGAACAGAAGATGAAATATTTGCCGAAGCTCGCATCAGGCGAATGGATCGGCGCTTTCGGTCTCACCGAGCCTAACGCCGGTACCGACGCCGCCATGCAGCAGACAATGGCTGTTGACGCTGGCGACAAATACATCCTCAACGG